>Ga0207644_10000053_pt1 | contig 90831 bp, 87 predicted proteins | sample KBSS73metaG_FD_184326 | JGI IMG/M metagenome (GOLD analysis project Ga0207644, IMG submission 184326) | Switchgrass rhizosphere microbial communities from Kellogg Biological Station, Michigan, USA - KBS S7-3 metaG (SPAdes) (version 2) | ecosystem: Host-associated > Plants > Roots > Rhizosphere... | reverse complement strand
GGGAAGTGCTAGTCCCAACACGCACCGACGAATGCTTGGAACGGCGATGTTCACGGCTGATGTCATAGGCATGGGGGAAGCGTATCCTCAGCGGCTCCTTAGGACAACGCCTGAACGTCCGCTTCGTTGTCGTTTCCAGACAGGCCGCTTTTATCAGAATCGGACGCTCGCGGTGGCTGTGGTAAACGACCAGATGTGGTCGGGACCCGAAACGACACGGACGCATCCGAAGGTCCGCTATTCCATGCGTGACTGCCTCCCGCCGCTCCCGACTGTCGTTTAACCCTCCTCAACCGTCCGGAAGATGCGCTCTGGTCAGCGCCTCCGCCAGCGCATCAATTTTGTCACGCCAGGCGAGCTTGGCCAGCCAATCCTCCGGGATTACCGAAGCGCCGTAGAGCGCCCCCGCCAACTGCCCGGTGATCGCCGCGACCGTGTTGGCGTCCTCGCCGAGGTTGGCGGCCAGCAGCACCGCATCGCGAAATTGACTGGTGCGCCCGACGCACCACAGCGCTGCCTCGAGGCTGTGCGCGACATAGCCGGAGGAGCGGATCTCAGAACGCTTCTTGCCGCGCCACGAGCCGGCCATGACAGCGCCGATGTTGCCGGCGTAGGACCCGCGGTGCTCGCGCAGGACCTGGCTGCGCGGGCGCCCCTCGATGGCATCGGCGAGCACCTCGGCAAAGGCGACGCAGGCGTCGATCGCCTCGGGCGCGGCATGGGTGGTGCGGCTCTGGCGGGCCGCGACATCGCGCAAGGCGGTGCGGTCGTGCCAGTGGCGGATCGCCACGGGCGCGAGCCGCATCAGGCTGCCATTGCCCGCGCTCATCGGGTCGGTCGACCGCGCACGCAATGCTCGACGCAAGCGTGACGCTCGACAAGGCAGCCGCACGCTATCCAGACGCGATCGGCTTAGTTCGCCGGTCCTTTTTCAATCCCCTCTTGGCAGAACAAGCGGCAAGCCGGGTCGAAGTCTAATGGCCTTGGCACAACAGCGGCTCGCCGAACTCGCGACATGGCTCGACCTCAGCAGCCGGTCGCGTCACACGCGCATGGGAACGATTTCGTTCGGACCTTGGGCTGTAATCGTGCCGTCCGACATAGCCGAACCGCCCATGTCGGGGTTCGATCCGAAGGCGCTTCCGATCTTCGTGCCCACAGAGCAAACCGAAGGCGTCGGGCTCGCAGCTATCGATAAAACAGCCCCGGACTCGCAGGATCACATGGCGTCGCGACTTGCGCACCTGATTTGGCGGGTGCAGGACGGCAAGCTGCCGCCCGCCGCGATCATTGGCCTGGAAAGCCCGTCGGCACCGCTTCAGGACGCGATCGCAGAGGCAGGGGCCGACGACCTGGACATAAGCGCCCTTCCCGTCCTGTGCGTGCCGCTGTGGGCACTCACGGCCATCGAATACGATCCGATCGCAAGGGCTCTGCCATTGCTCTTGTGACGGCGTATGCCGCCGCTGCCTATCCTTCCTTAAGGCAGCGGCAAACCCGACCGTGGCACCGACGGTCGGAATGCTCCGGTCCCCGCACGGGCCAGTCGGGGGCCGGAGCATGTCGCTAGTTGGGCGGCATGTGGGACAATCTTCGCTGCGCGCGACAAACTCGCGCAAAACTTGGCGTATTCCGACGAATTTGGCGGATACCAACTCCGCCATAAACGTTCTATTGAACAATGCAGGATCGCATCGCGCGCGCAGCATCTTCAAGCGATGCGTAATTCTGTCTGAAGCGATACGATGTCAGCAAATCTCCAAAACCGTCGTTCGAACTGCTCCCGGTGTTTGACATGGCAAGCTGAATATGTCGCATCACCATCGTTACGCGTCCGGATTCTAATCCTAGTTCAAGATCATACCGAATAATCCAGCGAAACGCGAAGACAGGTTTATCAATCCATCCCTGCGCAACGAGAAATTTACCGGGTTCGTCTATAACTTTGAACACACCTTGAGCCGCAACTGTCGAATAATTATGATTTTGATAATACATCCCGGTCGCAGGACCAACAAAGGACCCTGCTGCGTCGCTTAGCTGTATCTGATCGTTCTTCATTGTGACCGCAACACACCGCTTCAATCGCGTAAATTCGATCGGCTTGTCTGGCGAAAACGACCAATCGACGGAATCCATGACGTGATTTCCGCGTAGGGTTACATTGGCCGGAATGCTGTCCTTCGCGGAAACGCCGACAGGACAAGCCGCAACTGCCCAAGTCACTGACATAGCGAAAAGGCGCTTCATCTAACCCCCTATCTCGATTTTCGAGTCCAGAAACCATCCGGTCGGCGAAGCGGACGCGTGAACTCCCTTCGTAGCCGTTCGATCTCGCGCTCGCGACGGCGAGCGAGGAAGGTCGCTGCCTCACCGGAATCTATCAACTCGAAAACACGAAGTTTTGCGTCGAAAATCGTGTCGTACTTGGATTTACCACAAATACCATTCAACAGGATGACATACTTATTATCTTGAAGGCGAACTGTTACGCCTATCCCCTTCTGCTTGATGCACTGGGCCCCGTTATCCAGGATTTTCCATCGCTTCGAAGATATGAACCGCTTCCTAGCATCAATCTGCTTCATATAGCGATCGTGATGTTCAGCAGCTTCCGTCGTACCAGTTAATCGATCGCAGCAATCGGTCCCGACTGCCATCGCACCCCAAGTCGGGTGTGTAATAGCATAAATGTAACGAATATCCTGCCCGCAAAGTTCACAGTTGTCCGCAATATCTCCCAAGTCGTCGGTTCCGACACATTGCCAGCCACTTTGCGGCATGATCTTGCCATGTTCTTGGGCGTGGCAGCCCTGGCACAAAGCTTCGCACTCAGAATACGCGTATTCCCAAGGCAATCGCCCCGACACGTAAACTTTGTGATGAACCTGCAAAACGATCCCATCTTCGCGCGACCGATCGCATCGGGCGCAGCGTCCCTGGTGAAGCTTGATGACTTCGTTCCTGAATCGCATCCAATCGCTGTGGCGATAGTGCTTCATGACCGGCTCCGCATGATCGTATTGAAACCGGCGAACGTGTCTGTTGCAACCCTCCCATTCCGCTATTCCGCACCTACATTGTCGTGGCCAAGGGAGGAATCATGTCAGGTCGGAAGCAACATTTCATTCCGCAAAGCTTGCTCAAAGGCTTTGGGCGGCCCGGAAAGGGCGCAAAGGTCCAGGTCATTGCGTACACCCATGATCGGGGAACTTTTGCTGCTGCGACCGACGGCGTAGCGGCGGAGCGCGAATTTTATTCCCCGCTCGCGGTGGAGGGTCAGGGCGAAACACTCGACGACAAGATCACGGGCTATGAAACGTCGCTTGCCCACATTCTGTCCGAACTGCGAAGCTTCGACGCGGACGGGATCGCCGACGCCGGTAAAGCGTCGGAGTTTGTAACGCATCTTGTCGTCCGCAATGACCATTTGCGAAAATTCATGTCTTCAGCAGCAACCGACCTTTTTGGCGGATTTGCGGAAATGTTTTCCGATCAAGATCAAGCCAAAGCGATGCTGGGGCTAAGTGGCCCTACACCGTCCGCAATGGTCGCCGAACAATTGGCCAATGTGTTCGCGGATAACGCTCAATTGATTGAGACTCTCGGTATGTCGCAGGAGCAGTTCAACGCGTGGGCTTTTGGCCATAGTCAAGCGAACTTTGGCGAGTTCCACGCGCAAATGCTTGGACCTCTTCAGCAAGCATTCGGCGAAGCGCTAGGGGCTATCGCCCAAACCGCTGCCGAAGCTCAACGTCGTAGTTTGGGCGACTCACTGTCCCCGGAGGCGCGCATTGATAATCTGAAAAAATTTGAATGGCGTGTCGCGCATGTGGCGGCGCCGCTTATCTTGCCAGATTGCGTAGCTGTCGCGACCAACGCGGAATCCAACGCATTCCCTTTGATGCTCGAAGAGGACGACGAGACCGATACGATCTACGTACCCTTGTCGTCGGATCGGCTTCTCATCGGTAGCAAGGCACGACAAGCGGTGCCGAACACATTGAATAACACGTTTGCCGAATGTTCCTGGGACTTCTTCATAGCGAGGGATCGAACTCCCGAACTCGAAGCGTTGCGACCCCTCATTCGCAGCTGCGCAGGCAAAAGGGTACAAGAAACCGTTCGCCAAGCCATGTCGGGAGCGATCGGAAAAATTGATCGATAACAAGGCGCCGGTCGCCGGTTACATGTGGGTTTTTAAGTGGGTCAAAATAGTAATTATGCTCGAAAACGTGGGTTTTCTCACGTTTTTCCAGCATAATTGGCGGAGAGGGTGGGATTCGAACCCACGGTACGGTTGCCCGTACACCGCATTTCGAGTGCGGCGCATTCGACCACTCTGCCACCTCTCCGCGAAGTGCCGGTAAGCGGGCCATCGGCCCTCTGGTCGGGAGCCGCGCGGTTAGCGGAAGGAATCCGGCTTGCCAAGCCCCTCGCCACTCCCGACGCCAATTTCCTGCGCCTTTTGGTCCTCGCCCTGCGGCGGGACCGGTCGCTCCTGCTTGCCCCTGCTGCGGCCAGCCCGGTCGGGACATGGCGAAACATCTCGACCTGTACCAAATTCGACATAGTATAATTACTTATGTTCGTTTATTCAGGGCTGGTATGAAAATAAATCAGCACGATCACTGACCATGAGGTCGTGCGTGTCCACCCCGTGAATGCCGGGCAAATCATCGTAATCCACAGCATAGGCGCGGTTATCCACTATGCTTGCCTTATGGCCGGAAGGAACTCTGATACAGCCGCCCCAGGAGGGTGAATCGGCGGATTGTCTGCCGGCTTCCCCTGTCCCAGGGAGCCCGCGCCGCAGCTGTGCCGACGAACCCATCCCCGGCAGGTCACCGGCTCCCGCGGCCAGGCGGGAGCACCTTGCGTGCGTGGTTCGTCCGTGCCGTCGCCCTGATGGCTGCGCTTGCGGCCCCGGCCGTGCGGGCCGACGTGCTCGAGATCGGCCCCTCCGGCGCCAGCTGGATCGCCGGCGGCCCCGCGCCCGACACCGGCCCGGCGGTCGAGGGCTCTACCGCCGCCCCCGCCTATACCCAGGTCGCCGCCACCGCTGGGCCCGATGCATGGCGCGCCCACGTCGCCGTCCTTGCCGAACGCTACGATCTCAGCCCGGCCCTGCTCGACGCCGTGGTCTGGCAGGAAAGCCGCTGGAACCCGCGGGCCGTCTCGCCAGCCGGCGCCCGGGGCCTGGCCCAGCTCATGCCCGCAACCGGGCGCCAGCTGGGGGTGGACTGGCGCGATCCGCTGGCCAACCTCGAAGGGGGCGCCCGCTACCTGCGCCAGCAGCTCGACCGGTTCGGCGGCGACGTCGAAAAGGCGCTCGCCGCCTACAATGCCGGCCCGGCCCGCGTGGCGCGCGCTGGCGGCGTGCCGCCGATCCGTGAAACCCAGGCCTATGTCGCGTCGATCCTGGCGCGCCTTTCGCAACCCGTCCGGAGATAGCCGATGCGTGCCGCGAGCCTCCTTGCCCTCATCCCTGCCCTCGTGCCCGGCACCGCCATGGCCCAGGCCGTGGCCGCCAATCCGCAAGGCTCCGGGCCGATCGTCGCCGCCCTCGGCTGGCTGCAAGGCACGCTGCTGGGCAATGTCGCCACGGCGGTCGCCGTCATGGCCGTCGCCGCCGTCGGCTTCATGATGCTCACGGGGCGGATGAACTGGCGCTTCGGGGCGACCGTGATCATCGGCACCTTCATCCTGTTCGGCGCGGGGGCGATCGTCTCGGGCATCCAGTCCGTCGCGGTGGGCGGGTGAGCGTAATGAGCCCTGCCCCCACCCCTGCCCTCGCCCGCTTTCCCGTCCACCGCGCGCTCACCCGGCCGCAGATGTTCGCGGGCGTCACCTACAACTTCTTCATCATTAACGCCGCCCTCACCACCGAGGCCTTCCTGATCACCCGGAGCTTTCTCGCCCTGCCGCTGGCGCTGCTGATCCACACGATCGGCTATTTCGCCTGCCTGCGCGAGCCGCGGGTGTTCGACCTGTGGTTGACCAAGGTCAGCCGCTGCCCGCGCGTGCCCAACTGGCGCCGCTGGGGCTGCAACAGCTACGCGCCGTGAGCGGAATCGGCCCGAGCAGCTGGGCGCGCCGCGAAGCCCACGCCGGCGACCGCCTGCCCTACCGCGCCCTGCTTGATGAGAACGTCGTCCTCCTGCGCGACGGGTCGGTGATGATCTCGCTGCTGGTCCCCGGCCTCAACTTCGAGACCGCCGACGCTGACGAGCTCAACGCCCATGCCGCCGCCCGCGAGGTCCTGCTGCGCAGCGCGCTCGACGCCCGCTTCGTGCTCTACCACCATGTCGTGCGGCGCCAGGTCAACGTCACGCTCGACGGCCACTTCGCCGACCCGCTCGCCGCGCACATCGACGCCCGCTGGCGCGAGGCGCTGAGCGGCGGGGCCCTGTTCGTCAATGACCAGTTCCTCACCCTCGTCCGCCGCCCCGCCCGCGGCAAGACGGGCTGGGGCGAACGGCTCGCCCGCTTCGCCCGCCTCCGCGGCGGCAACGCCGTCGAACCCGATCCGGCAGACTTGCGCACCCTGCGCGCCGCCGCCACGGCCATGGTCGCCGCCTTGGGCGCCTATGGCGCGCGCCTGCTGGGCGACTATGACGGCGCCGGCGGCCCCTGCTCGGAAGTGCTGGAGCTGCTCTCGGCGCTCTACAACGGCGAGATGCGGCCCGTCCGCCGCCCGGCGCCCGATGCCGAGATCGGCCGGATGCTCCCTTATCGCCGCGTCAGCTTCGGTCTCGACGCGCTCGAACTGCGCGGTGCGGAAGGCCCCTCCTTTGCGGCCGTGCTCAGCCTGAAGGACTATCCCGACAGCACGGCGCCGGGCCTCACCGACGCCCTGCTCCGCCTGCCCTGCGAGCTGACCCTCACCGAAACGTTCGGTCCGGCCGACCGCCAGGTTGCGCGCGAGCGGATCGATCTCGCCGTTCGCCGCCTGCGCTCGGCCGATGAGGAAGCCATGGCCGAACGGCGGGAGATGCAGGCCGCGCGCGATGCGCTTGGCGTCGGCGTGGTCGGCTTCGGTGATCACCACCTTGCCGTGCTGGTCCGCAGCGCCAGCCTCGACCGGCTCGACCAGGCCACCGCCGCCTGCGCCGCCGCCCTCGCCGATGCCGGCGCCATCGCCGTGCGCGAGGACGTGAACCTCGAGCTGGCCTTCTGGGGCCAGCTCCCGGGCAACGAGGCCTGCCTCGTGCGCCGTGCGCTGATCTCCACCGCCAACATGGCCTGCTTCGGCTCGCTTCACGGCTTCGCCCTCGGCCAGGCCCAGGGCAACCACTGGGGCGATGCCGTCACCCTGCTGCAGACCACCAGCGCCACGCCGTTCTTCTTCAACTTCCATGGGACCGGTTCAGGGGGCGGCGACCTCGGCAATTTCACCGTCATCGGCCCGTCCGGCTCGGGCAAGACGGTCGTGCTCAACTTCCTCGCCGCCCAGGCGCAGAAGTTCGCCCCCCGCACTGTCCTGTTCGACAAGGATCGCGGCGCGGAAGTCTTCGTGCGCGGGATTGGCGGGCGATACAGCCGGATCGCCGCCGGTCATCCCACCGGGTTCAACCCGCTGGCGCTGGCCGACAGCCCGGTCAACCGCGCCTTCCTGCGTGATTGGCTCGGCGTGCTGCTCGCCGCCACGGGCCCGGAGGAACTGGCCGCCATCGCCGCCGCAGTCGATGCTGCCTATATGGGCGAGCCGCGCCTGCGCCGCCTCACCCATTTCCGCGAGCTTCTCTCCGGCAGCCGCCGCCCCCGCCCTGGCGATCTCGCCAGCCGCCTCGACCCTTGGCTGGCCCAGGGACCGAACGGAGCCGGCGAATACGGCTGGCTGTTCGACCATCCCCCCCAGGACACCGGGGGGGACCGGCTCGACCTTTCCGCCGCCACCCTCGGCTTCGACATGACCGCCCTGCTCGAAAGCCCGCGCCTGCGCACCCCGGTCATGATGTACCTGTTCCATCGTATCGAGGAACGGCTCGACGGCACGCCCACCCTCATCCTGATCGACGAAGGCTGGAAGGCGCTGGACGACGAGGTCTTCGCCGCCCGCATCCGCGACTGGCTGAAAACCTTGCGCAAGCGCAATGCCCTCGTCGGCTTCGCCACCCAATCGGCCCGCGACGCGCTCGACAGCCGGATCGCCACCGCGCTGGTCGAGCAGACGGCGACCATGCTGTTCATGCCCAACCCGCGCGCCCGGCCGGAAGACTATTGCGACGGTTTCGGCCTCACGCTTCACGAGCTGGACCTGATCCGCACCCTCCCGGTCCACAGCCGCTGCTTCCTCGTGCGGCAGAGCGATGCCTCGGTCGTCGTGCGGCTCGATCTCTCCGGCATGCCCGAGGTGCTCACCGTCCTGTCGGGCCGCGAAACCACCGTCCGCCAGCTCGATCGCCTCCGCGCCGAGCTGGGCGACGAGCCCGCCGCCTGGTATTCCGCCCTCACCGGCGCCGCCTGGCCGGGCGAGCTCGCACCCCCGCCCGAAGAGTGGATCGAGGCCGCCGAATGAGCGCCTGCGACCAGCTCGCCGCCCAGGCCTCGGCCGGGGTCGCCCCGGCGCTGCGGGCGGTGGATTGCCTCGCCGCGGAAACCACCGCCTCGGCCTTCGCCCGCCTGTTTGGCCCGGCCGGCGGCCTCGTCCCCGCACTGACGATCCTGCTCACCCTCTACATCGCCCTCTTCGCCCTCGCCCTCCTCACCGGGCGCAGCCGGCTCGGCATCGCCGCGCTCACCCCGCGCATGCTCGCCCTCGGCCTGGTGCTGACCTTCGCCACCAGCTGGATCGCCTACCAGCAGGTCGTGTGGACCCTCGCCACCGCCGCGCCCGACCAGATCGCGAGCCTGCTGACCGGCGGCCAGGGCCCCGCCACCCGCCTCTTTGCCGACCGGATCGACCTCGTCTTCAGCGCCATCGCCGATGTCGCGCAGGATGGCGGCGCCGGCGGCTCAGCGGGCGGGACCACCACCGCCGGCGCCACCGGCATGGGCTCGCCGGCGGGCGTCTTGTGGCTCGGCGCCCTGCTGCTCCTGCTCGGCACGGTCGGCGTGCTGGTCACCGCGCGGATCGCCCTCGCCGTCCTCCTCGCGGTCGGTCCTGTCTTCGTCGTCCTCGCCCTGTTTTCCGGCACGCGCGGGCTCACCGCCGGCTGGCTGCGCGGCGTGGTGATGACCGCGCTGGTCCCGCTCTTTGTCGTGGTCGGCGGCGGCATCGCGCTCGAACTGCTGGTCCCGATCATTGCCTCCCTGCGCGGCCTCGATGGCGAGATCAGCGGCCGCGCGGCCATGGCGCTGTTCCTCGTCGCCGCGGTCCACGCCGCGCTGATGGTCCTGATCGGCAAGGTTACCGCCACCACCGTCTCGGCCTGGACGGTGTTCGGACTTGACCGGGGCAGCAATGCCGACAGCCGGGCCCCATCCCTCGTCCCCGCCGCTATCACGTCCGCAATGACGGCGCCGGCCCCGATCGCCCCCTTGGCCCACCGCGCCGCCATCTTCACCAGCCCCGTCCTGGCCGACAGCCTCGCCGCCTCCCCGCAACCGGCGCTCCTGTCCCGCCACACGGTGATCGCCCCCACCGCCTCCCCCCTCCCCGCGCCATTCGGCGCAGCCACCCGCCGCGCGCGCGGGATCGGCAGCCGCTTCCAGTCCGCCACGCGCCCGCCCAGGATGATGTTCCGATGAGCCGCCGCCTGTTCCTCGCCGCCGCCCTGCTGTTGCTCCCGGCTGCCCACGCCGGCGCCAAACCGGCCGACCCGCGCCTCGTCACTCACCGCTACAACGGCGACGAGGTCGTGCGCATCCCGGGCCGCAGCGGCATCCAGGCCGCCATTGCCTTCGCCGAGGACGAGCACATCGAAAACGTCGCCATCGGCGATTCCGCATCCTGGCAAGTCACGCCAAACAAGCGCGCCAACCTCCTGTTCCTGAAACCTTTGGCCCCGCGCGCCCGCACCAACATGACCGTGGTGACCGACCGCCACACCTATTATTTCGACCTCGCCGCCAGCCCCGATGCGGCCCCGCTCTACGTCCTGCGCTTCGCCTATCCGGATGAGCCCAAACGCGCCGCCGCAGCCACCGGCACCCAGCCGGCAATGACCGAGGACGAAGCCCAGGCCGCCGCCGGCAAGGTCCAGGATGCCACCCTCGATCCCGCCCGGCTCAACTTCGGCTGGAAGGCAAAGGGGAAGCCCGCTCTCATTCCCGCCCGGGTCTACGACGACGGCCAGTCCACCTTCCTCGCCTGGCTCCCGCGCGTGCCGATCCCGGCCATCCAGGTCCGCAACGAGGCCGGCGTCGAAGGCCCGGTCAACTTCGCCGTCCGCGACGATGTGATCGTGCTCGACGGCGTGCCCACGGCAATCGTCCTGCGCTCGGGCCGCGATGCCGCCACGCTGGAGCGCACCGCCCCCGCCCCAGCCCGCCCGGCTGAGGCCCTCGCCGCCGCCCAGCCAACCCCGGCACCCACCAGCAAAGGCGGAAACTGAGCCATGCGCCTCGATCATCGCCTGCCCGGTCCCGCCACGCCCCAGGCCGCCAACGACCCGCGCGACAGCGAGGGCGCGCAGGTCATCGACCTTGCCACCCGCACCGTCCTGCCCGCCGTCACCCAGCGCAAGCCCGAGCGTGACGGACTCGGCCTGTTCGCGGGCGTGGTCATCGTCGGCATGCTCGGCGCGGTCACGCTCTGGTCGATGAACTCCGCGCGCAACACCCGCACCGCCGCTCCGCGCCCCGACCTGCCCACGGCGCCCACCATCCCGGCTCTGCCTCCGCAGGCCATCACCTCCGTGGCCCCGCCCGCTCCCGTCCCCGCCCCCGGCGCCGCCCCGAAAGTCGCACCCGTCCCTGCCCCTGACCTGAACCCGGCCCAGGCCCCCACGGTCGTGTTCGACGCCAGCGCCCAGCCCGGCACTCCGGGCGGTCAGCTCGCCGGCCCCGGCCTTGCCGTTCCCGCCGGGCCCACCGGCAACGGCAACGAGGATTTCGCCAGCCGCCTCGGGGGCGTCGGCGGCTCCTCCGCTGTCGCCGCGGCCAGCTTCGATCCGCGCACCACCGTCTCGCAGGGCACGCTGATCCCCGCCGTCCTCGAAACCGCGATCGATACCGACGTGCCCGGCTATGTCCGCGCCCTCGTCTCTGCCGATGTCCGCTCGTTCGATGGCAGCCGCGTGCTGGTGCCGCGCTCCTCGCGCCTCATCGGCCAGTATCGCAGCGGGCTCCAGGCCGGGCAGAAGCGCGCCTATGTCATCTGGACCCGGCTCATCCGGCCTGATGGCGTATCGGTCGCCATCGCTTCCCCGGCTGTCGCCTTTTCCGGTGAAACCGGCCTGTCGGGCAAGGTCAGCACCCATTTCTTCGAACGCTTTGGCTCGGCGATGCTGCTCTCGGTGGTGGGCGGCCTGTCCACTCTCGCCGGCGGCACGCCCAGCGTGGTGATCGCCGGCGGCGGGCAATCGGCGGCGGCGGCAGCCGTCGGCCAGACCGGTCAGATCGGGCCGACCGTGAGCGTCCGCCAGGGCCAGCCGATCCGCGTCTTCACCGCGCGCGATCTCGATTTTTCGAAAGTCACCGCGCCGTGAGCGAAGGCGGCCTGCTGCCCTTGCCCCCGTCCGAAGTCCTGCCCCATGGCGAGCCGCTGCACTTGCCCCGCAGCGTCTATCTCGATGCCTATCTCGCCCCCTTCCGACCCTGGCTGGAGTGCGAGACCGTCACGGAAATCCTCGTCAACCGGCCCGGTGAGCTGTGGATCGAGGATGCCGCCACGCCGGGTATGACCCGGATCGATCTGCCCGAAGTCACCGACGAGCTGCTCCTGCGCCTCGCCCAGCAAGTCGCCCGGGTCAGCCACCAGGGGATCAACCGCGAACACCCCCTGCTCGCCGCCACCCTGCCCGATGGCGCCCGCGTCCAACTGTGCGGCCCGCCGGCCACGCGCGAGCATTGGGCCATGGCCATCCGCCGCCATCGCCTGCTCGATCTCGGCCTTGATGCATATGATCGCGGCCCGCTCACCCCGCGCGCCGAAGCCCCCTGGCCCGATCCCCAGGCCCAGCCCATCGCCTACCTGCGCGAAGCCGTGCGGCGGCGGCGCACGATCCTCGTCTCGGGCGGCACCTCCACCGGCAAGACCACCTTCCTCAACGCCATGCTGCGCGAAATCCCCGCCGAAGATCGCGTCGTGCTGGTGGAAGACACCGCCGAGCTGCGCCTGCCCGGAACCAACGGCGTCGGCCTTATCGCCGTGCGCGGCGAGCTGGGCGAAGCGCGCGTCTCGGCCGACGAACTGGTCCAGGCCGCGCTGCGCCTGCGACCCGACCGGATCGTGGTGGGCGAACTGCGCGGGGCCGAAACGATCAGTTTCCTGCGCGCCATCAACACCGGCCACCCCGGCTCCTTCTCCACCGTCCACGCCAATTCCCCACGCGGCGCGCTCGATCAGATCGCGCTGATGGCCATGCAGACCGGTATCGGCCTCACCCGCACCGAAACGCTCGACTATGCCGCCTCGGTGATCGACCTCGTGGTCCAGCTCGACCGGGTGGATGGCCGCCGCGGAGTCGCCGCCATTGCCTCCACGGCCGCCCTGCGCGATTGTGTCCAGGCCTGAGAAATCGGGGGATCGCCGGGCCGTCGCCTTGCCGCCCCGGGCAATCGGCCTATATTGGGCTTATGCAACGGATCGAACGCGCCAGCTTCTTCTCTCCCCAGGCCGGCAGGCTGATCGATGCGCCGCGCCATGCCCACGCCCGCTTCGGCATCGGCGACGTGGTGCGCCACAAGTCGGCTGACTTTCGCGGCGTGATCTTCGATATCGATCCGGTCTTCGCCAACAGCGAGGAATGGTACGAAGCCATCCCGCAGGAAGTCCGCCCTACGCGCGAACAGCCCTATTACCACCTCCTCGCCGAGAACGGCGAAAATGCCTATGTCGCCTATGTCAGCCAGCAGAACCTGGTCGGCGATGGCGAAAGCGGGCCGGTCGAGCACCCCTCGGTCGAACAGCTGTTCGAGGATTTCCGCGACGGCCACTACCGCCTGCGCCGCGGGTTGACTCACTAGGGTTGACAACTTCCTCTTATTTCTCCGCTCCTCCCGAGCGAAGTCGAGGGACTACGCCGAGCGCCAGCGAGGTTTCCCCCCGCACCTATCAATTCTTCAGCCGCCAGCCGCTCTTCAGCAGGGCATAGGTCACCACGCCCAGCACGAGGTTGAGCACGCCCAGCCCGATCCCGCCATGCAGCACGGCCATGTTCGTGCTGCCGATGTCGCTCTGGCCGAGGAAGCCGAAGCGGAAGCCCGAGATCACGTAGAAGAACGGGTTCATCCGGCTGACGGTCTGGAAAGCCGGGGCCAGCCGGTCGATCACGTAGAACGTGCCCGAAAGCATGGTCAGCGGCGTGATCACGAAGTTGGTCACCGCCGCGTTGTGATCGAACTTCTCGGCCCACAGCGAGGTCAGCAGGCCGATCAGCGCGAGGAGGACCGAGCCCATCAGCCCGAACCAGATCACCGCCCACCAGTGGTGCACCGTAAGGACCACCCCGGGCCACAGCCAGATCGCCGCGGCAAGCGCCAGGCCCACCAGCACGGCCCGGGTCAGCGCCGCGCCGACCAGCGCGATCATCAGCTCCATCTCCGAAAGCGGCGGCATCAGGTAGTCGACGATGGTCCCCTGGATCTTGCCGGCCAGGAAACTGAAGCTCGAATTGGCGAAAGCGTTGTTCATCATGCCCATCGCGATCAGCCCCGGAGCAACGAACGTGGCGAAGGACACGCCCAGCACCAGCCGGCTTCCGCCACCCAGCGCTACGGTGAAGATCATCAGGTAAAGCAGGGTCGTGATCGCCGGGGCCCAGATCGTCTGGGTCTGAACCTTGAAAAAGCGACGCACTTCCTTGATATAGAGGGTCCACAGGCCCAGCCCGTTGATCCCGTGAATGATCGGCACCCCCTGCGCGGGAAAATCCCGTGCCGGAACAGGTGCATCGGACGCGGCGGCAAGCTGGGGTTGATCGGCCATGCAGTGGCGACTATCGGCACCGCAAGCCATTGGCAAGCGCACCCGGGGCATTGGGCCCGGCGGGCGCCGCGAAGGAAAGTACACGTCAGGCATGAGCTGGACCGACGAACGCATCGAAAAGCTGACCAAGATGTGGGAAGGCGGATCAACCGCCAGCCAGATCGCCGATGAACTGGGCGGCGTCAGCCGCAACGCGGTGATCGGCAAGGCCCACCGGCTTGGGCTCAAGGCCCGGCCCTCCCCGGTCAAGCCCAACGAGAAGGAGGCTGCCCCGGCCGCCGCGCCCAGGCCGGCGCGCGAACAGGCTGCCCCGGCCGCGCCGCGCCCGGCTCCCGCCCCCAAGGCCGAAGCCGCCCCGCGCCCGGCGCCCTCCGCCTCGGCCCCGCGCCCGGCAGCACCCGCTCCGGTCGCCGCCGCGCCGGCTTCCGGCGAACCCGCTGCACCGCCGCCACCGCGGATCGTCTCGGTCGGCCCGGGCGGGTTCCTCCGCCAGGGACCGGGTGACCAGCAGGCCCCGATCCCTCCGGCCCCGCCGCGCCGCCTGGTTCCCGCCAAGCCCAGCCCGGAAATCGCCGACAAGACCAGCCTGCTCGATCTGAACGACCGGATCTGCCGCTGGCCGATGGGCCACCCGGGCGAGCCCGATTTCCACTTCTGTGGTGACAAGGTGAACCCCGGGTTCCCCTACTGTGTCGAACACTGCGGCCGGGCCTACCAGGCCCAGCTCCCGCGCGGCGCCCGCCGCGCGCCGCCGCCGCTCCCCTTCGGCGGCCCACGCGTCCGCTAAGTTTCTAACCCAAGCACAACAAAGGCCCGCGGAACCCCGCGGGCCTTTTTTCGCCTGCGCCCGGCGCCCAAGCGAAAGGGGCGGACCTCGCGGCCCGCCCCTTCCTGTTAGCCTTGCGGCAATCGATCAGAATCGGAATCCGACGCGGCCGCCGATCGACTTGGTCTTGCCCGCGTCACCCCAGACCGAGAGCATCAGGCCCTTGATCCCGAGTGAATCGACCCCGGCTTCCACCCGCGCCCAGGTTCCGCGGTTCTGCCCGACGATCGTCGCGGCATCGAGCCCGGTTGAGATGTCGACGACATGGAAATCCGCCGGGTCGTTGAACTCGTGGATCACCTTGGCGCCGAGGTAGAAGCCCAGGGCCTGCGGGAAGAACACCCGCGCGCCAAGCCGGCCGCGAACGCTCTTGTTGTTGTCCCAGCGGAAGTAGAGCCCCTGGGCGCTGTTGGTGCCGATCGACGTCTTCACGTAGGAGACGCCGCCCTGGAGATCGAACCCGATCGACCCGGCAGTGCCCTTGAACCCGACCTCGCCATCGGCGCCTTCGGACCGGGCATTGTTGAAGTAGGCCGAAACGCCGCGCACCGTGTTGAAGAACCGGATATCCTGGTCGTCGCGCTTGTAGAGCACGCCGGCGTAGAGTCCGTTTTCCATTCCCACCAGGGCGTAGATGCCCCAGTTGTGGCCGTCGGCGCTGATCTGGCTCGGAGCGGTGCTGTCGCGGTTCTCGGCCTTCTCGTATCCGCCGGTTGCACCGATCACAAAGCCAGGAGCCCGATACTCGATGCCCACCTGGGCACCCTTGCGGAGGGTTCTGAGCTCGCCCGAATAGGTGAGCACATTGCCCGCAGCCGTGGTGACGGACAGGTCCTTGTCACCGTGGCTGTCGCCGCTGGCGTAGAGCTGGCCCCAGATACCGATCGGCTGCCCGGTGGTGAGCGAACCGGCATGCCGGCCACGCACCGCATCGTCATAAGCATCGAACGACTGGTACCACATGTCCTGGCCCAGCGAACGAACCAGCGCGAGGTCGGTCACGCTCGAGTCGAGGGTCGTACGGACAAAGACATTGGTGCCGCCGCCGGTAGCCGCCGCGCTGACGACGCCCGCGTTGAGCCACCCCTGCTTGACCGTGGTCGGATCGATCACGAAAGTGCCGGAGGCCGGCGTGCCGCCGGTGTTGACCACAACCGTGCCGGTCGGGTTGTAGCTGGCAACCCCGCCGACGAACGTCGGCGCGATCAGCGTGGCGCCCGAACTCGTCCCGGTCACGACCAGCTTGTCCGAAGCCGTCACCGCACCGTTCACGTCCACCGCCAGCCGTGCATTCGGAGCCACGCCGACATAGTTCATCGGCGTCCCCGTGGTGCCGAGGGTGAGGACGTCGGTGGTGTCGCCGTCGACCATCGAGATGGTGCCGGCATTGCTGAACGTCGCCGGACCGCTGAGGCTCGTCGCCCCTCCGGTCGCCTTCACCGTTCCGGTGTTGGTGAAGGTGGTCGGGCCCGCCAGCACCACGTCGCCGGTCAGTGTGGTCGTGCCGCCATTGCTAAGCGTCTGCAACCCGGCGAAGTCCGTCGCCGAGTTCAGGGTCAGCGTACCGCCAGTGGCCACGGTCAGCGCCGTGTTGCCGGTGCCGAAGTCCACCGAGCCGGCAGTGAAGGTACCGCCGCTGTTGACGGCGATCACATTGTCGGCGCCGCCAAGCACGATCGGACCGGACAGGTTGCCGTGGTTGTTGACGTTGACAGTGGCGGGACCACCCGCGGTAGTGATGGCATTGCCGGTGCCCGTGGGAGCAACGTTGACGGTGCCCGCAACGTTGACGGTGGTCGTCATGCCAGTGCCGGTGCCGCTCGTGACCCTAATGGCGTCGGACGCGCCCTGTCCGGTCACGGTGGCACCGCTATTGACGGTCACCGTTGCAGAGCCGCCAGGAGCCGCGGCCACAATGGCATTGCCGCCAGTGGCTGTGGTCGTGCCGCCGGTCGCAGTCACAGCGACGGAGCCAGTGCCGCCCGCAACAGCCAGAACGCCCACAGTCGTGCCGGTGATGCCGGCTTCATTGACGGTCACGAGGCCGTTGGCGCCCGAGGCGATAATGCCCGCACCCGTACCTGCAACCACCGGCGCGCTGGCGGTGACGGTGATCGGCGTCGCACCGCCTGCCACGGCGATGATGCCGGTCGTGCCGGCTTGGACGCCGTTGACCGTTACGCTGACCGGGGCCGTGGCGCTACCGGTGCTGCTGGTGCTGGCGGCGACGATACCGGTGCCACTGCTGGTTACCTTGCCGGTGTTCACGGTCACGCCATTGACGGCAACGGCCTGGATGCCGATCGCATCAATGCCGCCGGTGTCGGTGTCCGTGGCTGTAATCGTTGCGGTCGGGCCCGAGACGATGACGGTATCACCGTTCGCGCGGATACCGGTTGCATCTGCCGCGCTCACGTTGACCGCGCCGCCGGCGGTGATCGAAGCGGTACCGGTGCTGGTGACGGCGGCAAGCCCGGTCGCTTCGTCGGTGCCGGTGACGGTGGTCGTGCCGCCCACATTGACGCTCGCCCCGGTGCTACCGAGCGCAGCAGCGCCGATGGCATTACCTGCGCCGGTCTTGGTCACACTCACGTTGCCGGTGACCGTGGTGCTGGCCGAGCCGGCCGGAGCATAGGCCAAGATACCGATCAGCGGGTCGGCCGAACCGGCCGCAGTAACGCTGCTGGCCGTGATCGCGGCATCGCCGGTAACTGCGATAGCTGCCGCGCCGGCGCCGACCGGAACGTCCACGGTGGAACCGGTGACAGAGGTCAGGACCGGACTGATCGGCAGAGTGATCGGGGTCGTATTGACCGCGGTCGAGCTGACCGTGCCCACCGTCAGGTTCACGCCGGTGCCCCCGACAGCCTGAAGGGCATAGCCGTTGACCGAGGACAGGTTGCCCAGTTGCGTTCCAGTGATAGAGTGAAGGGCCAACAGAGTAGCGGCATTACCGGTGCCGGTGTTGGCAACGTTGAGATAGGACCCGCTGACACCGCCGAGCGTCAGGTCGGTCGTGGCTCCGGCGAAGAGCGCGTCGGTTGAAAGGGTCGAACCAACATTCCCGCTAACCGTCCCGTTGAGGGCCGCCGTGTCAGTGATGACCAGCCCCTCCGTCGCCGAGCCGACCGAGGCGCCGGCGTCGAAGGTGCCGTTGACCACCACGGTTGTGCCATTGCTGCACGTGAACGTGGTGGTGGTCGTCGTCGACTGTGTGCAGACGCTCTGTGCCGCAGCCGGCGCAGCGAGTGCGATGAATGATGTCGCGGCCGCCAAGGCCGAGACGGACAAGCGGTTTCGATAGGCCGTCGTCATAGAATTGTCCCTCATTGCTGGCGCATCCGCCCTGCCGCGCTGTACGGCACGTACGGCGGGTTTATTTTGTGCGCAGACAGGGGTTCCCCCGCCCGCACACATAACTTGGGATAGGTTCGGCGGTTCCCCGGTCAACGGATTTTTTTATTTAAATCCATTGTCTTGCGGTGAATCGTTAGTAAACATACCGGTAAGTCTAAAGTAGCTGGGTGCGCCAATTGGGCACGCCCGGAGCACCCCTCCTGACTGTGCGAAAACCCCCGCAAGGGCCTTGCCCAAGGCCCGCTTGCCCTTGCCCCGCGCGGGGTTCGCGGGCATAGGCGCCGGATCCGTCAGCCGCCATTTGCCCACGAAAGGCTCGTCCATGAAGGTCCGCGTCCACGTCAGCCTCAAGAACGGCGTTCTCGATCCGCAGGGGCGGGCAATCCAGCATGCGATTGAGGGCCTGGGCTTCGCCGGGGTGAAGGACGTGCGGGCCGGCCGCCTGTTCGAGCTGGAGGTTGACCCTGGCGTGACCGATGCCCAGCTTGAAGAAATGGCCAGCAAGCTGCTCGCCAACATGGTCATCGAGAACTACCGCATCGAAAGGGTCGCCGCCTGATGCCGTTCCGCTCCGCCGTCATCACCTTCCCCGGCTCCAACTGCGACCGGGACATGGCCGTGGCCCTCGAGCAGGTCTCGGGCACGGCGCCGCACCGCGTCTGGCATGGTGACAGCGAGCTGCCCGCAGGCCTCGATTTCATCGCCGTTCCGGGCGGCTTCTCTTATGGGGACTACCTGCGCTCGGGCGCCATGGCCGCGCGCTCGCCGATCATGCAGGCGGTGATCGCCGCGGCCGGCCGGGGCGTGCCCGTGCTCGGCGTGTGCAACGGCTTCCAGATCCTCACCGAGGCCGGCCTGCTGCCGGGTGCGCTGATGCGCAATGCCGGCATCCGCTTCGTCTGCAAGGAAGTGGCCCTGCGCGTGGAAAACAGCCGGAGCCTGTTCACCAGCGCCTATTCCGCCGGCCAGGTCATCCGCATCCCCGTCGCCCATCACGACGGCAACTACTTTGCCGACCAGGCCACGCTGGACCGCCTCGAAGGCGAAGGCCGCGTCGCCTTTCGCTATGCCGAGGAGTGCAACGGCTCGGCCCGCGACATCGCCGGCGTCCTGAACGAAGCCGGCAATGTGCTGGGCATGATGCCCCACCCCGAACGCGCGATCGAGGCGGCCCATGGCTCCACGGACGGACGCGCCCTGTTCGAGGCCGCGATCAAGGGCCTGGTCGAGAGTCTTTGATTGGTGCGGGTCGGGCCTCCGCCCGACCCTTGCCGCACCAGCCACCCATTGAGTGTACCTTGTGGGTGGTCGGGCCGGGGGAGCGGGCTGGTGCCGAAAGCCTTCCACGGATGTGGAGGGCGCACTTCAAACTACGCTGCCTGCCCCGCGGCCCGCTGGTCCATGCCCGGCACGAACAAGGCACGGGCATCCGTGGCCGGCATCGGGCGTCCGAAGAAGAAGCCCTGGATCTTGTTGCAGCCCAGCGACTTGACGACCTGAAGCTCGGTCTCCGTCTCCACGCCCTCGGCCGTGGTGGTGACGTCGAGGCTCTCGGCCATGGCGACGACGGCGCGGATGATAGCCAGGCTCTCCGGGTTCTTCTGCGCCGCCCCCTGGACGAAGGAACGGTCGATCTTGATCGTGGAGAACCTGAGCTTGCGCAGATAACCCAATGAAGAATAACCGGTCCCGAAGTCGTCGAGCGCGATTGAGCAGCCCAGGGCCATCAGCTGTTCCAGCGCGTTGCGGGCCGCTGTCGCATCGCGCAGGAAGATCGATTCGGTCACCTCGATCTCCAGCCGCGGCGCCGGCAGGCCGGTGACGGCCAGCGCCGAGACGACGGTCGTGGCAAACTGCGGATCGAGCAGCTGCTCGCCCGAAACGTTCACCGCCACCTTGATGTGGCGCGGCCACCGCATCGCTTCCGCGCAGGCCTCGCGCAAGACCCACTCGCCGATGGGCACGATCAGGCGCGTATCCTCCGCCAGCGGAATGAACTTGGCCGGGGAAACGAAGCCATGGTCCGCGCTGTTCCAGCGCAGCAGGGCCTCGAACGAGACCACTGTCTCGCTGTCGGCGCTGACCACCGGCTGGTAGTGCAGCAACAGTTCGTTGCGCTCCAGCGCGCGGCGCAGCGAGAATTCGAGCTTGCGGCGCTCCTCGGCGTGGGCATGCAGCGCCGGCTCATAGGTGAAGTGCTTGCCGCCCCCGGCATCCTTGGAGCGATAGAGCGCAAGGTCGGCGTTGCGCATCAGTGTCTCGACGGTCGATCCGTCGCGCGGGCCGATCGCGGAGCCGACGCTGGCGCCCACGTAGAGTGTATGGTGATCCACCTCATAGGGCTGCGACAGCCGCTCGATCACCGCCTTGGCGACAAGGTCCACCCGGGCGAGGTCCGAGGCATCGCGGATGACGATCGCGAACTCGTCGCCGCCGAGCCGCCCGCACAGCTCGTTCTCGCTCATCAGCTCCTTGAGCCGCGCGGAAACCCGCGCCAGCAGCTGGTCGCCGACAACGTGGCCGAGCGTATCGTTGACCGCCTTGAATCGGTCGAGATCGATCATCAGGAAAGCGCAGCGCGTGCGCCACTGCTCGGCATAGCGCATGGCCTCGCCCATCGCCTCGGTCAGCATCAGGCGGTTGGGCAGGCCAGTCAGCGTATCGTAGCGGGCGAGCTGGGCGATCTTGTCGGCGCTCTCGCGCTGTTCGGTCACGTCCGAACCCACGCCGCGAAAGCCCTCGTAGACCCCGTTCTCGTCCAGCTTGGGGGTGCCGGACAGCTCCCACCACCGCTGGCGGCCCTTGATGGTGACGCGCACCAGCACGTTGGAGAAGGACTCGCGGCGCTTCAGCCGCTCGGCCAGGTCGTGCAGCGACGAGGGGAACTGGCCGGTTTCCCACGCCTCGCCCGCAATCAGCTGGATGAACGACTGGCCCTCGATATCCTCGGGGTCGAGTCCCAGCGCAAAGGCGAAGCGCGGGCTGACCGAGCGGACGCGGCGCGACGTGTCGACCTGCCACAGCCAGTCAGCCTCGCCCTCCTCGAACTCGCGCAGGAGCAGCGAGACGACCTCGCTCTTTTCGAGCATGCCGGCCTCGGCCACGCGGCTCGCCAGATAGGTCCGCGCGCTTTCCACCGTGCCGACCGAGACGATGATCATGAACACTAGGGCGATGATCGCCGTCTGCCACATGCCGGCCAGGCCGAACTGCAGCACCGATATCCCCCCCACGATGGCGGTGAACAGGATCGTGCCGAGCGGCACCGCCGGGACGACGACGGCCGTCGCCGTCATCAGCATCGCCACGATGGTCCACAGCTGCAGCCGCGCGTCCGATGGGCCGTAGCGTGCAAAGAACAGGATCGGCACGGTCCAGACCAGGGCCACGATGGTCGAACTGATGGTCTGGGTGTTCACTTCCTCGCGGCTCATCCGCCGCCGGTCGGCATCGCCCAGCGAACGGTCATAGCGCGCGCCGTAATAGAGCGCGCCGCAAAGCGCGACGAACCAGCCGATCAGCACCAGAAACCAGATCGAGCCCACAAAGATCTGCACCGTGGCGATCGCCGCGATGCCATGGGCGATGATTCGGGCGACGGTGACGCGGGCGAGGCTGGCATATTGCAGTCCGCGGAGGCGCCCCCAGTCACCTTCGGGCGGCTGGGTCAGCCCGAGCACCGCGAGGATCGGCAGATCCTTGGGCAGCGTGGCTATTTCCGGCGGACGCGTTTTCACGAGACTGGCCTACGCCAGCATTCCTTAGCACCGCGTAAACTTGCAGTTGCCCCGCGGTGCCGGCTCGGCTCGATTATGGCGTATGATCAACGAGTTTTAACCGAGCCGTCGCGCGATCCAGGCAATTGCCCCCAGGTTGACGCAAGGATCGCCGCGAAAGCGGAGGGTTCTGGAACTCGACAGGGGATGCGGCCGAGGCTAGTCCCGCCGGGATTACGGTAAATCCGCCGCCGATTTGCCGGATGATACTCCTCCTGGAACGACGGATCATTCCCTTGCCTCTGCCCCGGATCACGATCGTCACCCCATCGTTCCGCGCCGAACAGTTTATCCAGACGACGATCGAGTCCGTGCTCGGCCAAGGCTATCCCGATCTCGAATACATCATTCTCGATGGCGCGGGAGACGATACGGCCAGCATCCTGCAGCGGTATGACGACCAGCTGGCCTTCTGGCGCAGCGCGCCCGATGCCGGCCAATATGCCGCGATCAACGAAGGCTTCGCCCGCGCCACGGGTGAGATCCTGTGCTGGCTCAATGCCGACGACATGCTGCTGCCGCGCGCCCTGTTCGTGGTTGGCGAGATCTTCGCCCAGCATCCCGGGCTGGAGTGGGTTTCCACCATCCATCCAGCCATCTTCGATGCCAACGCCAACCTTGCGAAGGTCGGCCGCCTCCCCGGGTTCAACAAGCAGGCCTTCCTCGATGGCCTGTTCCTGCCCGGCACCCAGGACAAGGGCTTCTGGATCCAGCAGGAATCAACCTTTTTCCGCCGCAGCCTGTGGCAGCGCGCGGGCGGGCGCATTCCCGACTACCCGCTGGCCGGCGATTTCGCCCTGTGGTGCGAATTCTACAAGCATGCCGATCTGGTCGCGGTGGAATACCCCCTCAGCGGCTTCCGCATGCTGGAAGGCCAGAGGTCGGGCGATCTCGAGCAATACCTGCGCGAAGGGGCCCAGGCCCTTCAGCGGCTGCGCGAACACGAAGGCCATCCCGCCCGCCGGGTGGCATGCAAGACCGATTTCTACCCCGGGCGCATCGTGATGAACACGGCCCGCAACCGGATCGGCGCGCCCTGGCACATCGTCGATCACGAGTTCGCCGCGGAAACCGACCTGCCCCTGTGGTGACCGGCACGGCGCCCGCGCCTATTCCACGGTGACCGACTTCGCCAGGTTGCGCGGCTGGTCAACATCGGTGCCCTTGGCGCAGGCGACGTGATAGGCCAGCAACTGGACCGGCACCGCATAGACCAGCGGTGCGATCAGCGGGTGGACCTTGGGCATCTCGATCGTGGCCAGGCAGCCCTCGCCCGCCTCGGCCAGCCCTTCGGCATCGGAGATCAGCACGATCTTCCCGCCCCGCGCGCGCACCTCCTGCATGTTGCTGACCGTCTTCTCGAACAGCGGCCCGGACGGGGCGAGGACGATGACCGGCACCGCCTCGTCGATCAGGGCGATGGGCCCGTGCTTCATCTCGCCCGCTGCATAACCTTCGGCGTGGATGTAGCTGATTTCCTTGAGCTTCAGCGCCCCTTCCAGCGCCAGCGGATAGTCCTGCCCGCGCCCGAGATAGAGCACGTCGCGCGCCGGCGCGATGAGATGGGCCATGGCCGCGATCTCGTCGTCATGCAGCAGGGCCGCATTAAGCGCGGATGGCGTCTCGATCAGCTGGGCGACGACATCCTGTTCCTCCTCGCGGCTCATCCGCCCGCGCTTGACCGCGAGGTGCGCGGCCAGTGCGGCCAGCACCGCCAGCTGGCAGGTAAAGGCCTTGGTCGAAGCCACGCCGATTTCCGGCCCGGCGTGGGTCGGCAGCAGCAGGTCGGCCTCGCGGGCCATCGAACTGGTCGGCACGTTGACGACCACGGCAATGGTCTGCCCCGCCGCCTTGCAGTGGCGCAGCGCGGCCAGCGTGTCGGCCGTCTCGCCCGACTGCGAAATGAACAGCGCGAGGCCGCCCGGCTCGAGCACCGGATCGCGGTAACGGAACTCGCTCGCCACATCGATGTCGACCGGGAGGCGCGCGAACTGCTCAAACCAGTACTTGGCGACGAGCCCCGCGTAATAGGAGGTCCCGCAGGCAACGATGGTCACCCGGTTGATCTGCGAGAGGTCGAAATCAAGCTGCGGCAGGGCCACCGACTGGTCGACCTGCCGCACATAGCTGCGCAGGGTCTGGGCGACCACGGTCGGCTGCTCGAAGATCTCCTTCTGCATGAAGTGGCGGTAATTGCCCTTCTCGATCGCCGCCGCCGACGCGCCCGAGGCGACGATCGGGCGGGTGACCGGACGGTTCGCCGCGTCATAGACCTGAGCGCCCGCGCGGGTGATCACCACCCAGTCGCCCTCGTCGAGGTAGGATATCCGCTGGGTCAGCGGCGCCAGCGCCAGCGCGTCGGACCCTAGGTAGGTTTCCCCGTCGCCATAGCCGACCACCAGCGGCGAGCCGAGCCGCGCGCCGATCAGCATGTCGGGATGGGCCTTGAACGCGATGGCGAGGGCAAAGGCGCCGCGCAGTTCCGGCAGGACCGCCTGAACCGCTGCTTCGGGCGACTTGCCAGCCTCGACCTGCTCCGACAGGAGATGGGCGACCACCTCGGTATCGGTATCGCTCTCGAAGTGCCGGCCCCTTGCGGTGAGGGCTTCACGCAAGGGGCGGAAATTCTCGATGATCCCGTTGTGGACCAGCGCGAGATGCTCGGTCCCATGCGGGTGTGCATTGGCCGCGGTCGGCGCACCGTGGGTGGCCCAGCGAGTGTGGGCAATGCCCGTGCTCCCGGGCGCGGGATGGCGCGCCAGCTCGACCACCAGGTTCTGCAGCTTGCCCGGCGCGCGGCGGCGGATCAGCTCCCCGCCATGGACCGTGCAGACCCCCGCGCTGTCATAGCCGCGGTATTCCATCCGGCGCAGGCCGTCGACCAGCCGGTCCGCCACTTCGTCCTTGCCGACAATGCCGATGATGCCGCACATGCGTGGTAACAGCCTTTCAGATCAGGTGTAGGGAATGCGGATGCCCGGAATATTGGCCGGGAATTCCGCAGAGTTGCGGGTAACGAGGATCGCCCCGTGCTCCTGCGCCGAGGCGAAGACGAGCGCGGCCGGCAGGCTCAGCCCCGGCCGCTCGGCCTTGAGCCCTGCTGCCCGCCGGGCAATCTCCGGGGTAACCTCGCGGATCGCGAAGTTGGCAAGGAACCGCTCGGTCTCGTCACGGCAGGCAGCCGGAACCTGGGCCATGACCTCAAGCCAGGTAATCCGGCTGATCCACGGACGCTTGGCCCGGCGCAGCTCGGCCATGGCCTGGTGATGGCCTGAGAGAGTGTCGACAATCAGGCCGGTGTCGAAACAGGTGTCGGTCACGTGGTCTCACCTGCCGGCCCGGTCCATTCCGCCCGTAACGCCTGCTCGTAGGCCGCGCCGTCAGCGCCCCGGCCATAGCGGGTCCACAAGCCGAAGCCCTGCTCCAGCCAGTCCCGCTCTCCGGCGCGAAAGGCGCTCACCGCCTCGCGCAGCAGGGCCGCGCGGCTCTTGCCACGCTCGGCCGCCAGTTCGTCGAGCCAGCGGATATCGTCGTCAGGAAGATCGGCGAGAATGCGCATAGTGATATATAGATATCATATCATGATATGGAATGCAAGGAGTTCGTGACCTCGGACGAACCCGCCTATGCCGCAACGCGCACCTCTGCCGTATGGCCCCAAGGTGAACTTTGCGTCACCCGAGGATAGGGGAATGTGCCTAACCGTCATCCCGGGCTTGACCCGGGCCAGGCCTGAAGGTCGGCCACCGGTTCCGGATCAAGTCCGGGACGACGCTGGCCCTCACCCCTTCTTCGCCGCCGCTTTCTTCTTCTTCATCGCATCGTGAAACCGGTCCGCCCAGCCGGGCTTCACCAGCTGCTCGGCCCGCACCAGCCGCAGTTCGCCATCGTCCACGTCGCGGCTCACCGCGCTCCCGGCAGCCACGATGGCATCTGCCCCGATCCGCACCGGCGCGATCAGCGACGAGTTGGAGCCGATAAAGGCTCGCTCGCCGATCACCGTGCGGTACTTGAAATAGCCATCATAATTGCAGGTGATCGTCCCCGCGCCGATATTCGCCCCCGCGCCGATATCGGCATCGCCCAGATAGGTCAGGTGGCTGGCCTTGGCCCCCTCGCCCAGAACCGCATTCTTGACCTCGACGAAGTTGCCGACCTTCGACCCTGCCTTGAGCACCGCGCCCGGCCGCAGCCGCGCATAGGGGCCGACTTCCACGCCGCTCTCCAGCGCCGCCCCGGCCAGGCTGGTGAAGGCATGGATGGTCACGCCATCGGCGACCCGCACGCCCGGCCCGAAGACCACGTTCGGCTCGATCGTCACGTCGCGGCCCAGCTGGGTATCCCAGGCGAACCACACCGTCTCGGGCGCGATCAGCGTCGCCCCCTCGGCCATGGCCCGCACCCGCCGCGCCGCCTGCCAGCGTGCTTCCGCCTCGGCCAGTTCGCCCCGGCTGTTGATCCCGGCGACCTCGCCCTCGTCGTCGGTCACCACCACGGCGCAGTGCCCGCCTTCGGCATTGGCGATGTTGACGATGTCGACCAGGTAATACTCGCCCTGGGCATTGGCATTGCCAACCTTGCCCAGCAGGTCGAACAGCCGCCCGGCCTTGACCGCCATCAGCCCCGAATTGCACAGCCGGCAGGCCCGCTCGGCCTCGCTGGCGTCCTTGTGCTCGACCATCTTGGCGATGCGGCCATCGGCATGGGCCAGCACCCGGCCATATTGCAGCGTTTCCGCCGGTTCGAAGCCGAGCACCACCACTTCCGGGGCGTCCGGCGCATGAAGCCGGTCGAGCATGGCGCGCATGGTCGCGGCGCTCACGAAGGGCACGTCGCCATAAAGGATCAGCACGTCGCCTGAGAACCCGGCCAGCGCCCCCTCGGCCTGCTGCACGGCATGGCCGGTGCCCAGCTGCGGCTCCTGCACGGCAATCGCCGCCCGTCCGCCCAGCTGCTTTTCCAGCTGCTCGCGGCCCGAGCCGACCACCACCACCTGCCGCTCGGGCGCCAGTTCGGCCACGCTGGCCAGCAGGTGTTCGATCATCGGTCTGCCGGCGATCGGGTGGAGGACCTTGTGCAGGTCGCTCTTCATCCGGGTGCCCTTGCCGGCGGCAAGGGTGACAACAGCAAGCGGAGCAGCGGGGGAGGAACCAGTCATGCGGGCCTCTCTGCCAGCATTTCAACGCAGATTCCATCACCGGTAGATTGCGAATTGGTCACCTTTGCGCCACGGCGCCGCCCATGACCGATTTTCCCTTCCGCATCGTCGGCTTCGATCTCGACGGTACCCTGCTCGATTCCGGCGACGATCTCGGCGTCGCGCTCAACCACGTGCTGGCCCGGCTCGGCCGCGAAACCGTTCCCCTCGCCGAGGTGCGCGGCCTGATCGGCGGCGGTGCGAAGATGCTGCTGGAGCGCGGGCTGCAACGGACCGGCGGCCTGCTCCCGGCGGACGAAATGCGCGCCCTCCACCACGAGCTCATCGATTTCTACGCCGACAACATCGCCCACCACACCCGCCCCTTCCCCGGCACCGAAGCCATGCTCGATGACCTGGCGGCCCGCGGGGTTGCGGTCGCGGTCGTCACCAACAAGATGGAGCGCCTCGCCGTCGCCCTGCTCGACGCGCTGAACCTGTCGAACCGATTCGCCACGATCATCGGCGGCGATACTCTCGGGCCCGGCCGCTCCAAGCCCGCGCCCGACCTGCTGCTGGAAATGACCCGGCGGCTCGGCGAAGGACCCGCGGCCTATGTCGGCGATACCACCTACGACACCCGCGCCGCCGCCGCCGCCGGGATGCCCTGCGTCGCGGTCAGCTTCGGCTTCAACGATGCGCCTGTCGCCACCCTCGGCGCCGCCGCCGTGATCGACCATTTCGACGCGCTGGTGCCCGCCCTCACCAGCCTGGCCCCCGCCCGCAGCCTCAACGAGGCTTGCTGACCCCCGGCAAGCCCAGCGAGTGCTCCGACACGAAGCGGACGACCGCCTTGTGGCGGCGGATCTTCCATGCCTCGCCCCGGCGCACCATGGTCGTCTCGTACTCGGCGATCAGCGCGGGCGGCGGCAGGTTCGTCACCCCCTCGCCCGTGTCGGCCATCTCATAGACTGTCGTGGCCGAACGCACCTGCCCGGTATCGGCGTCGATCACGTCGACGACGCAGTGCCCGTTGAGATGGCGAACCTGGCGTGCCTGGCTGAACTGCCCGGCGATGAAAGCCCGGATTTCGCCCGGTCCGTTCAGCGCCATTGCCGGTCGTTCCCAGATTGCATCGTCGGTGAACAGGGCCACGAAGGCGTCCACGTCATTGCTGTTGACGGCCAGGGCATAGCGGTCGCTCAGGTCGCGGCAGGCGACCATCACCTCCAGCCGCGTCAGCCGGTCCATCGGCGCATTCGTGGTCTCGCTCATGCCAGTCCTCTCTTTTCGCGATGACGACAGGTTGGCGGGCGCGAAGCCGGAAAACTAGAGCGAAGCGGTCAGCGTGAAGCTGGCATAGTGGGTATCACCAGTGTGCGGCGCATTGGGCGCATCGCGCAGGAACCTGCCCTTGCCGATCCAGTCGTAGTCCACCTCGCCCCGCAGCAGCCCCGGCACCAGCCAGTACCGCGCCCGAAGGTCTACGCTGTGCCCGGCAAAGCGTCCCGAGGCGCCCGCCTTGTCCACCACCCCGGTCTGCGAAAAGGCATCGGTGCGGCTGGCCAGCCACATCGGCCGGTAGACCGCCATGGCGTCGAACCGCTTGCAGGGCGCAAGGTCCACCCGCACCCCCGGCGCGCTGATATTGGCCCGCCCGATCACGGCAAAGATGCCCGCCGGCGGAAATTCGAACCGCCGCCCGCCAAACAGCGTATCGAAGCGGTTGTTCGCCCCGCCCGGCCGATCCCCGCTGACCCAGTCGTAGAACAGCGCAACCCGGGCCTTGGCCGGCCCGGCAAATGAGTAGCCCAGCCCGGCATGAACCATGCCCGCGTCCACGTCCAGCACGGCGGCATTGGCGGCGGTGCCCGTGCTGGCCCGCCCGGTCTGCCAGGCGCCTTCCAGCTCGAAATCCCAGCGTCCAGGCTTCGCCTCGCGCACCAGCCGGGCGCTGAGCGTGGTGAGGTGGCGGTCACGCGTAGGCCGGCCCGGCGCATCGCGCTCGACCAGCCGGTAGACGCCCATCTCCCCGGTCGCGCCCAGCACGACACGCGGCCGGCTCACCAGCGCACCGAACAGCTGGAGATCGAAGCTCTCCCGGTCCAGCGCCGCCCGGTTGGCCAGCAGCGAAGGCAGGTCGTCGGGCAGGCGCACCTGGGGCAGCAGGTAGAACAGGGTCGCGCCCGTCCCGTCGCCCGCCTTCAGGAAGGCGCGCACCCCGGTATAGGCGCTGGTCGCATTGCGGTAATCGTCGGAAGACACGAACCGCTTGGACCCGAGGTTGAAGGTAAATCGCCCCGCCTCCACCGTGGCCTTGCTGCCCTTGCCCAGTGCGCCGGGCAGATCGATCCCGACATAGGCCTGCACCGGCTCCAGCGCATTGACATCCGTAGTGGAGATCGCGCTGCCCGGCTTGCCCAGCCAGGCGCGGGCGTCCTGCAATTCGCCGCCGATGCGAAAATCGCCGGAGGTCCACTCAACGAACAGGTTGGTCCGCAGCGCCAGCTGCTCGTCGCTGGCATTGAGCGCGGCCCGGGGCTGGCCGCCCAGCGTCTCGTAGCGCAGCCGGCTCGCCAGGGTGATCTTCAGCTCGGGCGGTGCCCCCAACTGGTCGTGCAGCGTGTGTGGTGCGCTGGGGCTATCGGCATGGGCCGCGCCGCTGACGGCCACGAGCCCCACCGCCGCCAGCGCGGCAATCGATCGCATCTCTTCCGATCCCTCGGTAGGGTCTCTCGCGGCCCCTCTAGCGCCGGCGCGGCATTGCGCAAGCCCGCTCGCGCATTGAACCGCCCGCCCATCCATGCCATCGCCCCGGGATACGCAGCGCGGAGGCCACGCCGATGACCATATCCTTTGCCGGCAAGGTCGCCATCGTCACCGGAGCCGGTGGAGGCCTTGGCCGCGCCTATGCGCTGGAACTTGCCCGCCTCGGCGCCCGCGTCGTGGTCAACGATCTCGGCGGCGCGCGCGACGGTTCGGGCCAGTCCGATGCTGCCGAAGCCGTGGCCGAGGAGATCCGCATGGCCGGGGGCGAGGCCATGGCCAGCGGCAGCTCGGTTACCGACTATCCCCAGATGGAAGAGCTCGCCGCCCGCACCCGCGCGGCCTGGGGCGGCATCCACGTCCTCATCAACAACGCCGGCATCCTGCGCGACAAGTCGTTCGGCAAGATGGACATGGCCGATTTCCGCGCCGTGCTCGACGTGCACCTGATGGGCTCGGCCCATTGCTCGCGCGCGGTGTGGAACATCATGCGCGAGCAGGGCTACGGCCGCATCCTGATGACCACCTCGGGCGCCGGGCTCGGCGGCAATTTCGGGCAGGCCAATTACGGCGCGGCCAAGCTCGGCGTCGTTGGCCTCGCCAAGGCGCTCTACATCGAAGGCGCGCGGTACAACATCCGGGTCAATTCCATCGCCCCGCTGGCCGGCACCCGGATGAGCGAGGACATGCTGACCGAAGATGCCTACCGGGTCTTCGACGTGGCTCATGTGGTCCCCGCCGCCATGTTCCTCGTCTCGGAACAAGCGCCGACCAACGCCATCCTCGGCGCCGCGGCGGGCTACTACCAGGCCCTGCAGGTCACCGTGACCCCGGGCGCCCTGCTACCCGAGGCCGATCAGACCCCCGACGGCATCGCCGCCGCCTGGGACCGCATTACCGACCGCGCCGGCGAAGTGGCCCTGCAGACCGCGATTGACCAGGTCACCCAGGCGATGAAGCTGCTCGGCCAGGGCTAAGCCCCGCCCGAGTTCCCAAACAACCGTTCGTGTCGAGCGAAGTCGAGACACCGCACGCGGCGCTCAGTCGTCCACCACCTTCATCAGCCGCCGCTCGATCGGGCTGAGTACCCCGGCCAGGTCATGCCCGCGCTTGAGCACCTGCCCCGCCTCGCCGAACAGGGTCCACATGCCCTGCCGCCCGCGTAGCGCCGGGCGCTTTTCCAGCCGCGCCTGCGGGCGCTCGGCCGCACGGCGAAAGGCGCAGAAGCTGGCAGCGTCCTTGTCGAAGTCCATCGCATAGTCGCGCCATTCCCCGGCGGCGACCATCCGCCCGTAGAGGTCGAGGATGCGGGTCAGTTCCAGCCGGTCGAAACCCACCTGCTGGATGGCGTGCTGCCGGTTGTTGTTAGCCGGAAAGGGGACGATCTCGGCCCCGTTCGGGTCGGACCGGGCCAAGCGTCAGGCCCCGGCCTGCCGATTGGGTGCCCGCTTGCCCGAGGTGGGGGTCGGCGCATCCTCGCGCTCCCCCCTGAGCGCCGCCAGTTCGGCCCGCAGCGCCGCAACCTCGGCCTCCAGCGCGGCGAACCGCGCAATCCCGGCATTGGCCAACTCCGCCGAATCGCTGCACGGCTCCTTGCACGGCGTGCCATAGGGGATGAAATCGCGCTGCCAGGTTTCCGCCGCCACCAGCGTGGAACGCGCCTTGACGCCGACCATCGTCGCGCCTTCCGGCACGTCCTCGGTCACCACGGCATTGGCGCCCACGCGGGCCCGCTGGCCCACGGTGATCGGCCCCAGGATCTGCGCACCCGAGCCGACGATGACATTGTTCTCCAGCGTCGGATGGCGCTTGCCGCCAACGCCATTGGCCGGATTGGTCCCGCCCAGCGTGACGCACTGGTAGATCGTCACATTGTCGCCGATCTCGGCAGTCTCGCCGATCACGGTGAAGCCGTGGTCGATAAACAGGTGCTTCCCGATCTTCGCGCCCGGATGGATGTCGATCGCGGTCACAAACCGGCCGATGTGGTTGACCACGCGGGCCAGGAAGAACAGCCGCCCCTCGAACAGCCAGTGCGAGACCCGGTAAAAGCCGACCGCCCACAGACCCGGATAAAGCAACACTTCCCAGCGCGAACGCGGGGCGGGATCGCGGGCCTCGATCGAGTCCAGGTATTCGATCAAACGCTTGAACATCTGCCCCTATTGTCCCTTATCGCGCCGCCTCTGGCAAGCGCGTCTCGTCAAAACAGCTTTGGCTGGCGTGAGCCGTGGACTTCCTCAAGCGCCTCGCGCCACACCGCCAGGGTGGGCGCCGCCTTGCGTTCGAGGCTGATCCGGTCGATCGCGGCAACCAGCCGTTCCACCCCCACATGGCTACGCTCGGCCCGTGGGACAAGGTATGCCGCCGCATCTTCGCCAAGCGAAAAGCCGCGCAGTTCCGCATGCAGCGCCAGCAGATCGGCCAGCATGGTCTCGTCCGGCTCGCCCACGGTCAGGTGCAGCGAGCCGCCCAGCCGCGAGGCAAGATCAGGCAGCGCCACCGGCCACCCGGCCTCACCGGCATTGCTCACGATCAGCAGCGGCGTGCCGCTTTCCTGCGCGCGGTTCCAGCGGTGGAACAGTTCGGTCTCGTCCACCGTGTCCGCATCATCGATCGCCTCGCCCTTGCCGGTCTGGGCAAACCAGCGCGCCAGCAGGCTCTTGCCCGAACGGGGCGGGCCGCTGAGCACGGCGGTGCGATAAGGCCAGGCCTCCGGCTGGGCGAAGGCATCGAGCACGTGGGCATTGGCCGTGCCGACCACGATCCGCTCGGGACTCGCGCCGGCGGCCAGTGGAAGCGGAAGCTGCCGCACTTGCGGCGCTTACCGGCGGATGGAGAGGGCGCCCGCGCCCACGACCACGCTGTAGCCCTTGCCGCGCAGATCCCTCGCCAGCTCCTCGAGGCTGCCGGCATAGGTCACCCGCATCACCGAGATGCCGCCCATGGCCAGGCTCGTGGTCGCCGCCCCGCGCACCCCGCCGATCCCGCGCACCGCGCCCAGCGTCGCGTCGACCGCCTTGGCATCGGGTGTGGCGAACTGGACGGTATAGGTCGATCCGCCCTCCACCGCCGGCGTCACCGCAACTGACGGCGCGGTAGCATCTGTTGGTCCGGCGGCAGCAGCGACCGCTTCCTGCGCCGCGCTCACCCGCTCGGCCGCGGCCAGCAGGGCGGCGGCCTGGGCGCTCAGCTCCGGACGGTCGGCATTGAGCGTAGGATTGACCTTGAGCGTGCCGGCCTGCAGCGCCTGGCTGTAGATCGCGTCCATCCGTTGCACCGCCAGGTTCAGCATGGCGGGCAGCTTGTCGGGCGCGGCGGCGGTCAGCTCGAAGCTTTCCAGAACCTGGTTGTCCGGCCCATAGCGGGCGGTGAAGGTGCCCTTGATCGGCCCGCCCGGCCACTGCCGCTCCAGCCGCGCGGTGGGCATGATCACGTCGCTCGCGCCGAACTGGTCGAGCACCGTGCGCCACCAGGCCCGCGAACGGCGGCCCACCTGCCCGGCGGTGATCAGCAGCGAATCGCCCCCGCCGCCATTGGGCCGGACATAGTCGATCGCGCTCGCCCCGGCGTGAAACTGGGCCCAGGCCGCCTGCCACGGCGTACGCATCTCATACACCTGCGCCGCCCCGCCCGAATAGAGCACCGGGATCGTCAGCAGCGGCTGCGAGCGCAGGCCCGCGGCGTCGCCGCCGCCGATATACTGCCCCGCGCGGGTCCGGTCGAAGATCACGCCCAGCGTCGCGATATAGCGGCGCGGGCCGATCTGCTCGCTCTGCACCACCACTGCCGAAACCAGGCCCTCCAGCTGGCCGTCGGGCATTTCCGGCCCGCCGGCCTTGGCCCAGGCCTGGCGCGTCGCCTCGCGCCAGCCGTTGCGGCGGGCCTCGTCGCCGGTCTTGCCGGTGGTGTTGACGGTAATGCCGTCCACCTCGATGTCGGCCGTCGAGGCGACCGGGGCGATTCCCCGGTCCCCCTCGATCTGCGCCACCACCGCCGCGCCCAGCAGGGCGGCCGCCAACAGCCCTCCACCCCACAACAGCGGGGTGCGGAAACGGGCGCCGGGCGCGGTGCTGGGGGGGAGCGTGATAGCCATCGGGGGAAACTGGCGGCCTTTTGCCCAATGCGAAGTGGAAATCCAAGCAGGAAAGCGGTAGGCGCGGCTGCGATATGGCCCACGATCCCGAAAAGCAGTCCTATTCCTACGAACAGGCCGGCGTCTCCATCGCCGCCGGCAACGCCCTGGTGAAGGCCATCGCGCCGCTCGCCCGCGCCACCGCGCGGCCCGGCGCCGATGCCGAATTGGGCGGATTCGGCGGCTTTTTCGACCTCAAGGCAGCCGGCTACAAGGACCCGCTGCTGGTTGCCGGCAACGATGGCGTGGGCACCAAGGTCAAGCTCGCCATCGATCATGACCGGCACGATGCGATCGGCATCGATCTCGTCGCGATGTGCGTCAACGATCTCATCGTCCAGGGCGCCGAGCCGCTGCTGTTCCTCGATTATTTCGCCACCGGCAAGCTGGACAAGGGCGTGGCCGAGCGCGTGGTCGCCGGCATCGCCGATGGCTGCAAGCTCGCCGGCTGCGCCCTGATCGGCGGCGAAACCGCCGAAATGCCCGGCATGTACGCCGCGGGGGACTATGATCTCGCCGGCTTCTGCGTCGGCGCCGTCGAACGCGGTGAGCAGTTGACGGGTGACCGCGTCGCCGCTGGTGACGTCCTGATCGGCCTCGCCTCCTCGGGCGTCCACTCCAACGGCTATTCGCTCGTGCGCCGCCTCGCCGCCGACAAGGGGTGGAAGCTCGATCGCCCTGCCCTGTTCGATGCCGACCGGCTGCTGATCGATCACCTGATCGAACCCACCCGCATCTACGTGAAGAGCCTGCTCCCGCTGATCCGCCAGAATCGCATTCACGCCCTCGCCCACATCACCGGCGGCGGCCTGCTTGAAAACGTACCGCGCGTCCTCCCGAAGCACCTCCACGCCCGGATCGATGCCGGCGCCTGGGAGCAGCCGCGGCTGATGGCCTTCCTCCAGGCCCAGGGCAATATCGAGCCCGAGGAGATGGCCCGCACCTTCAACTGCGGCATCGGCATGGTCCTTGCCGTAGCAGCGGACGAAGTTGCCCCCTTGCTGGCTGACCTCGCCGCTGCCGGCGAAACGGCCCACGTCATCGGCGCCATCGAAGACGGCCAGCGCGGCTGCACCGTGCAAGGGTCGGCCGAAGTCTGGTCCGCGCGGCAAGACTGGGAAGCCGTGCACCTTGCGTAAAATCCTCCCCGTTTTTGCGAAGCACAAATGGGGAGGTGGCAGGCGCTGCCAGGCGCCTGACGGAGGGGCCAACCACGTCTCCCACTCGCGCGACCGCTTCTGACGCAGGGAAGCCCCAGCATGACCACCCGCGCCAAGGTCGCCGTTCTCATGTCCGGCACGGGCACCAACATGGCCGCCCTGCTTTACGCCAGCCGCGCGGCCGATTGCCCCTATGAGCTGGTGCTCGTCGCCGCCAACGATCGTGCGGCGAAAGGGCTCGGCCTGGCCGAAGCCGAAGGGATTCCCACCTTCGCCCTGTCGCACAAGGGCATGACCCGGGCCGAGCACGACCGCGCGATGGACGCCGCGATCCGCAGCCGCGGCGCGCAATATGTCGCGCTCGCCGGCTACATGCGTATCCTGACGCCCGAATTCGTGAGCGGCTGGGCCGGCCGGATGGTCAACATCCACCCCTCGCTCCTGCCGAAATATCCCGGGCTACAGACCCACCAGCGGGCGCTCGACGCAGGCGACAGCCACGGCGGCTGCACCGTCCACCTCGTCACCACCGAACTCGACGAAGGCCCCATGCTGGGCCAGACCCCGGTCGCGATCCTGCCGGGCGACACTGCGGAAAGCCTGGCCGCCCGCGTCCTGATCGCCGAACACCAGCTGTATCCCCGCTGCCTCGCCGCGCTGGTCACCCGCGAGCGCCAGCAGGTCTGAACCTAAAGCGCGATTTCGCTCTCATCCACCAGCGGCCGGCTTTCGCGCGTACCGCGATAGGATTCGTTGGGCTTGGTCGGATCGCCGGGCGAGATCAGCACGAAGTCGGCATGGACCTCGGTCAGCGTGCCGACGAAAGGAAATCCTTCGAGGCTGCCGGTGACACGATAGCTCACCGTATCGCCGACCTTGAAGGTGGCCGGATCGAAATTGAACTCGAACGGACAGGCCTCGTCCGCGGCGCCCATGCCCTGCATTGCGTATCTCCTTTGGCGCAAAGGATAGTCCCGCGCCGCCCGCCGCGCAATGAAAAGAGCCGCCGGATCGCTCCGGCGGCTCCCTGAAAATCACACTCAGTCCCGGCGTTCAGCCGACGATCTCTTCCGGCTTGAAGAAGAAGGCGATTTCGATGGCCGCGTTCTCGTCGCTGTCCGAACCGTGGACCGAATTCGCCTCGATCGATTCCGCGTAGCTCTTGCGGATCGTGCCCTCGGCGGCGTCCTTCGGGTTGGTGGCGCCCATGATGTCGCGGTTGCGCTTCACCGCATCCTCGCCCTCGAGCACCTGGACCACGACCGGGCCCGAGATCATGAATTCCACGAGTTCGCCAAAGAACGGACGCTCCTTGTGGACGGCATAGAAGCCTTCCGCCTGCTCACGGCTCATGTGGATGCGCTTGCTCGCGACGACGCGCAGGCCGGCTTCTTCCAGCATCTTGGTGACGGCGCCGGTCAGGTTGCGACGGGTCGCGTCGGGCTTGATGATCGAGAAGGTGCGGGTCGCCGCCATTTCGTGTTCCTTGCAGACTTTGTGATTACCGAATGGAGCGCGCCCCTAGCCGGGAAAATGCTGCACCGCAAGGCGCGGCGGGGCCGAAGCCCTGCCGCACGGCGCGCACCGCCCCTTCGCGCTCAGCCGGCGGCGGCCGCCCGCGCCCGCTCGAGCCGGCCCGCCAGCATCGGCACCTCGGCCAGCGAGCGCAGCACATCATTGAGATGGGTGCAGCCCTGCGTCTTGGCGAACTGGGCCAGAACGCGCTCGCGCAGCTCGCCCACCGGCGCCCCGACCAGCTCGTGGACATTCAGCGTCGCCGCCGGACAATAGCCGAACGGCAGGATGCGCGGATCGGCCTCGATCCCGGTCAGGGTCATGGTGGCCCGATCGATTGTGGCGTTCACCACGTATTCGTGAACTGCCATTCTCCCGCCCGCCGGCGTCGGAGCGGAATCCTGGAAATGGGTGACGGCCCGCACAACGTCGCCCTCCTCCCACACGTCGATGCGCCGCGAGCGCCGCGCCGATGGCCCCTGCTGGGCCGCCAGTTGGTGCCAGCCGAACGGATCCCCGTTGTTGTCCAGGTCGGGGACCGGCTGGTTGAGGTCGGGTTGCGTCTCGGGTCCGCCTTCGAGAACCATCGACGACTGCGGGCTGAAGCCAACGCAGACCCCGATCATCTTGTGGTGCACCGGCTCCTTCAGCTCGGCCTCGGCCGCGCTGTGCAGGCGGTCCTTCCAATCATCGGCCCATTGCGACCAGGCCCAGGCCGCCACCAGGCTGGCCCCGGCCAGGTCGTCGAGCAGGAGATAAAGCGGCGAGGCGCTGGCCAGGTCTCCCGGCAGGGCATCGGCAATCGCCGAGCGCAGCTGGCTGCCCGCCCGCGAGCCCACCAGGGCCGCGGCGCCCGCCCGCACCGGTGTCACGTCAAGCTCATGGATCTCGCGCGCCCGCGACAGCAGGGCCGTGAAACTGTCTTCGGCCAGCACCTCGGGATGGTTCGGGTCGGCTCCGGTCAAGAGGTCGCGGCCCCGGCCCGACATGTGCAGGTCGGTGCCGATGCCGCCCGGCCAGACGGTATCGATCGAGGTCGTCCGGCGAACCGACCAGGGGCGGCGCGGCGGGGTCGGCCCGAGCGGGCCGGACGCCGTGGGAATCGCATCCAGCGGCCAGCCGCCATCGGCCCGGCGCTTTACCTCGCCCCCCATCAGACGATCAACCGCGCGCGCAGGGCGTCGCGCCCGGCGGCATCCAGGCCGACGACATCGGCAAGATAGGCGTCAACGGACCCGGCGTTCTCGGTGAGGGCATCGATCAGGCTGGCAATGAACTCGGGCGTAACCGTCAGCATACCGTACATGGCTTCCTCGGAAATGGGGCGGCCGTAGGTCTCCTGCAGCCGGGCGCGCACCGCCGGCAGGCGCTCAGCGATGTTGGCCGCATCGTTGCTGAGGAGGTAGTCTGCCATGGCATCGTCGGGATGGACGCCCAGGACATGGTGGGTCAGCCATGCCAGGATGCCGGTGCGATCCTTGCCCGCGGCACAGTGGATCAACATGCCGCCATCCTGTCCGGCAAGTGCCGCGAAATAGCGCCGGAACATGGCCACGTGGCGCGGATCGAAGGGCATGATCCGGTAATGCCCGCCCAGGAATTCGCGCAGGTCGGCAGCGCTGAAATTGCTTTCACGGAAGGCGGCGATATGCGGCGCCTCGTGAGCTTCCTGATCCTCCGGGGCCGGTTCCTCGATCACGGCCAGCGGCAGGCGCCCGATCCACGCACCCGGCTGAAGCTCCTGTTCGCTTGGGTGGCGCAGGTCGGTCACCGTGGCGACGCCGAGGTCGGCCAGCTTGGCAAGGTCGGCCGCGCTGGCCCGCGCCAGATGGGCGGAACGGAACAGCCGCCCCTTGCGCACGCGCCCGCCGCCCGACACCGGCAGATCGCCATAGTCCCGGAAGTTGTTGATCGCCTCCATCCGGATCACCCGGCCCCAGGCCGCGTGCTTGCGCGCCTCGGCATCTTCTTCCGTCACCTGATCAGAGGCGCATTGATCGATCATCACAAACTCCCGCGGCGCGCTCGAACCGCGTCGAATATGATGATGGTCCGGGCAGCCCCACTGTTCAAGGCCGCCCAAGGGGTGGCGCCCTTTCGATCACATGTCGGATTTCCCTCGCGAAAGCTGGTGTGAAACGGCGTTTCGGGGGTTCGACAGCCCGGTCCGAAGCAGATAGAGGATCGGCCCCGAGGCAATGAACAGGGCACGATCAGGTGGCGGAGACGATCAGTAACAGTGGGGAAACCGCCCGGGTGAGCATGTGGGCGCCGCTCGCCTTCCCGCTGTTCCGCAACATCTGGTCGGCCAGCCTGTTGTCGAATCTCGGCTTCATGTTCCTCTCGGTCGGCGCCGGCTGGCAGATGACCCTGCTCACCCCGCGGGCCGACATGGTCGCCATGGTCCAAACCGCGCTGATGCTGCCGATGATGTTCCTGGCGATCCCGGCAGGGGCCATGGCCGACATGTACGACCGCCGCAAGGTCGCGATCGGGGCGCTGTGCGTCTCGCTCGCCTCGGGCTTCTCGCTTGCCGCCCTCGCCGCGCTCCACCTGCTCACCCCGTGGCTGGTGCTCGGCTTCTGCTTCCTCGTCGGCCTCGGCATGGCGCTCTATGCGCCGTCCTGGCAGGCCTCGGTCAGCGAACAGGTCCCGCGCGAAACCCTGTCCGAGGCCGTCGGGCTCACCGCGATCAGCTTCAACATCGCGCGCAGCGTCGGCCCGGCCCTGGGCGGCGCTCTGGTCGCGGCGGCAGGGCCCGTGGCCGCCTTTACCGGCACGGCCTTCGGCTATGTCCCGCTGTTCGCCGCCATGCTGATGTGGAAACGAAAGGCCGTGCCCTCGCGCCTTCCGCCCGAACGTATCGACCGCGCGGTGGGCGCCGGCGTGCGCTACGTCCTCCACTCGCCCCCCATTCGCACCGTCGTCCTGCGCGCCTTCGCCACCACCTTCACCGGCTGCTCGATCAGCGCGCTGATGCCGCTGATCGTGCGCGACCAGCTGCACAGCTCGGCGGAAGTGTTCGGCCTGCTGCTCGGCTGCTTCGGGGTCGGCGCGGTCATCGGCGGCCTGATCCTGCCCGGGCTGCGCCGCCGGTTCGCCGAGGAAGCCATCGTCTCGGGTGTCTCGGTCATCCTCGGCACGGCAATCGCCGCGATCGCGCTCAGCCCGTGGTACCTGCTGACCGCCGCAGTCCTGGTGGTCGCCGGGATCTGCTGGACCATCTCGATCACGATCTACAACGTCGTCATCCAGACCGCCGCTCCCCGCTGGGTCTCGGGCCGCCTCGTCGCCTCGTTCCAGACGGCGACCGCCGGTGGCACGGCCTGCGGCGCATGGTTCTGGGGCCACATCGCCGGTACCGCCCCGATCCACGATACCCTGCTGATTTCCGCGGGCGCCGTCGCGGCTTCAGCCCTGCTCGGCCTCCTGCTCAAGGTGCCCAGCGCCTCGGACAGCGAGCACGAAGAAGTCCGCCTGGCCGACCCGGAGGTCAACCTTGATCTCACCGGCCGCAGCGGGCCGATCGTGGTCGAGATGGAATACCGGATCACCCGCGAGGATGCGCGCGAGTTCTACCGGCGGATGATGGCCGTGCGGCTGGTGCGCATGCGCAATGGCGCCTTCGAATGGTCGATCGCGCGGCACATCACCGATCCGGAAATCTGGGTGGAGCGATACTCCTGCCCGACCTGGCACGATTACCTGCGCCTGCGCGATCGCAACACCGCCGAGGAGATACTGATCATGCAGCATGCCCAGGCCATGATCCGCCCGGGCCACGCCGTGGTCATTCATCGCATGCTCGAGCGCCCGTTCGGCTCGGTCCGCTGGTTCGAAAACGCGCCGGAAGTCTGAAGCATCACTTCCGCGCGGGCCGATCCATGACCTCGGCGATCAGACCGGCCAGGGGCGGCGGACCGAACGAGAAATCCCGCTTGTCCATCGTCAGCAGGGCTTGGGCCGCGCGCTCGGGCTGGAAGGTATAGCAAGCCCCGGTCGACGGGCCGATATGAGCGGCGGTAGGGGTGGCGCCATAGTCGAACCCGCGGCCGCCGGTGATCTGGACCATGCGCCGCATGACCTTCAGGACCCGCCGCTCGTCAACGGGAACTTCGCTTTCCCACTGCCGGTATTGCCGGAAGTCACGCCCGGCCAGCGCACCTCCGGCAACGATCAGCGATCCGCGCACGGTCACCGCCAGCGCCAGTTCGCCATTGATCCACACCTCGGCATCCTGCGTGCCATTGGTCGCATCGGCGATGAAACTCGAATAGAGTACCGGCGCGCAGTCCCCCGCGTGGCTGGCAGCGAGCAGCGCCAGTTCGTGCATGTGGGTACAATGGGCCTGGGGCCGATCGACCTCCGCGAGGGCGTCAAGCCTGGCGCCAGTCAGCCGGTGTGCCAGGTGGTCCGCGGCGGCGGGGCACGTCGTCCACGGCCAGCGCTCGACGGCACCGGCAACGATCTTGCGCACCACGCCGCCGTCATGATGCAGGGCCACCCGGAAATGGTGGAAATCATCCTCCACCTCGGCCTCGACCAGACCCGGCCCGGGAACGATCAGCTGGCTCCGCCGCACGCCCGGGATGCCCGGCCGGATCGTGAACGTCGCCAGATCCCCGGCGGTCACGCCCAGGCCTCCAGCAAGGTCCGCAAGGCGGCGACAAGCGCCAGCGGCTGGTCGATCTGCACGTGATGATGCGCCTCGGGGATATCGATGAACGGAGTGCCGGCCGGCGCCGCCCGGCGCAGCCGCGCACTGGTCTCGCCGACGGTCATCCCGGAAAGCGCGCCCCGCACGACGGCCAGCGGCGCGCGGCACTCGGCCAGCGCTTGCCACAGGTCCGTGAGTTCCATTCGCCGCCACACTCCCCGATCGAAGCCATAGCCAAAGGTTCCGTCGTCGAGCTGCTTGAGCCCCATCCGGGCTAGGAAGTCGGCGATATAGAGGTTCTCGCAAGGTTGCTGGGGCGAGAGTCGGAATTTGGTCAGCGCGGTGACCACGTCGGGATAGCTGCGCCCCTTGGCCACCGGCATCACCGGCATGTGCCTCCCCGGAAACCCGCAATCGACGAGGATTGCGGCGCGCATCCGCTCGGCATGGCGGGCTGCCGACAGCAGCACGGGCTGCCCGCCCAGCGAATGGCCGATCACCACCGGCGGCCCCTCCTCGCAGGCACCACCGGCCTCGGCCACAGCCCACAGCTCCGTGACATAGGTATCGATCGTATAGCGCTCACGCCAGTCCGACCGGCCCATTCCGCTGAGTGACCACGTAACCACGCGGTGATCGGCGCTGAAGAACGGGGCCAGGAAACTCCACCAGCCGAGATGCGCGGCATTGCCGTGGACGAAGACGAGCCCGGGCTTGCCCCGTTCGCCCCAGGCCCGGCATTCAAGCCGGGCGCCGTCCACGGTCACCGAAAAGCTCTCGTATGGAACTGCCAGATTATCGGTAAACCACTGCGGCGCCGGCGGTACTTCTCCGCCCAAGCCCGCCAGCGGCGCCATCTCCTGCGTCATTTCCATTCACCACTTCCCGACACCCGTGCCTGATGGCGCCGGCCCCATGGCGCTGCGCTGCGCCGCGGGTCGCGGCTATAGCCCGAAGGCACGGAAGGACAAGCCGCGCCATCCGCCGATGGTTGCGGTCCGGCGGCGCATTTGCAATAGCACTGGCAAGGCAGGGGATCGATGCAGGCGCTCACCAAGGTCAACAAGCAGGGTCAGGCGCTCGGGCGCAAGGGCGGAGAAACGCGCCGGCGGCTGCTTGATGCCACCCTGGCGCTCATCGCCACTGACGACAGCCACAAGCTCAGCGCCAGCCGCATCGCCCGCTCGGCCGGGCTCGCTTCGCAAAGTTTCTACCTTTATTTCAAGGATATCGATGAGATCCTTTTGATCCTGGCAGAAGAGGCGTCAGCCGATTTCACCACGGTTATCCGCGCCATCGACGCCGCCCCGGCCGATGAAGAGCCCGCCGTGCTGAGCCGGCGGCTGGTCGCCGCCATGGGCGATTTCTGGGCGAAGCACCGCGCCATCCTCAATGTGCGCAATTACCTGGCGGACTGCGGCAATCCCGAATTCCTCAAGCTGCGCTACCGCACGACTATCCCACTTGTCCGCAGCCTCGCCGAGCGTCTCCACCAAGCCCGTCCGGCCCTGCTCACGGCGGAAGATGCCTTGGGGCAAGCAGTCATCATCTTCCAGTCGATGGAACGCACCTTCGCCCGTGAGCATGCCCCGCAATACAGCGACACCTCCGAAACCATCGATCTGCGCAAGGCCACGGTCCAGGTGCTGACGCGCCTGCTCAACCCCGCCTCGTGAGCGGCGCGCCCGCATCCAGCCCGCTTGCCGTCGCCAACCTGTTCGATGTGCGCGGCAAGGTGGCGCTCGTCACCGGCGGCAGCAGCGGCATTGGCCGGATGATTGCCACCACCTTCGCCGCCAACGGCGTCAAGGTCTATATCACCGGCCGCAAGGCTGACCGGCTCGCCGCGGCTGCCGAAGAGATTGCCCGTCATGGCGAATGCCACACGCTCCAGATCGATCACGCCGACCTGGCCGAACTTGATCGCCTCGCCGCCGAACTCGCCGCCCGCGAACCCCGCCTCCACATCCTCGTCAACAACGCCGGGGCGAGCTGGAGCGAACCGATCGACCGCTTCGGCGAGGCCGGGTGGGACCGGGTGATGGACCTCAATGTCAAGTCGGTCTTCTTCCTCAGCCAGAAGCTCCTGCCCCTGCTCTCGGCCGCCGCCACCGACGAGGACTTCGCCCGGATCATCAACCTGAGCTCGGTGGGCGCCAATACGACGACCATCGATGCCGTTCCCTACGCCCCGTCCAAGGCCGCGGTCGAGGCACTGACGCGGACCATGGCGCGCGGCTTTGCCGAACACCGGATCACCGTCAACGCCATCTCTCCGGGCTGGTTTCCCTCGCGCATGAACGGCCCCCTGCCCGAGGACGTTCGCGAGGCCTGGCGACGCAACACCCCGCTCCAGCGCCTCGGCACGATCGAAGACATGGGCGGCCTCGCCCTGTTCCTCTGCTCGCGCGCCGGCGTCTTCATCAACGGCCGCACGATCATCACCGACGGCGGCGAGACGCTCTGAGGCCCCCCGCCGCGCCGCAAAGGCTGCCTCAGACGTCGCCCTTGGCAATGATCTGCTGGGCGCGCGCCATCAGCCACAGGGCGTAGTCATGCAGGGTCTGGCCGACGTTCATCGGCATTTTCCCGGCGCAGGCCCGCGCGTAGCTGCCTTCGAGCAGGCACGCCAGCTTGTAGCAGGCCAGCACGGCAAACCAGGGCATCACGCTCATGTCGCGCCCGGTCAGTTCGCCATACAGCGCGACCAGTTCCTTGCGGGTCATGAACCCGTCCCAGGGCGAGACGATCGGCTGCTTGCCCGCCGGATCGGTCGGCTCCGACCAGCTCGACAGCATCCAGCCCAGGTCCAGCAGCGGATCGCCGAGCGATGACAGCTCCCAGTCGATCAGTCCGGCCAGCTTGGGCCGGTCATGGAAATACATGACGTTGGGCCACTGGAAATCGCCATGGATCACGCCGATCCGCTGGTCGGCCGGGACATGGTCGTTGAGCCACTGCCCGGTCTCGTCGACCATAGGCAGGGCGTGGCCGGGATAGTTCTCCATCTCCCGGTAGCCCTCCAGCTGCGAGCGCCAGCGGGCCACCTGCCGGCCGTGCCAGTCGTCAGGCTTGCCATAGTCGGCCAGGCCACGGGCAATATGGTCGACCTTGCTCAGCGCCGCCCCGGCCCGAACCATGTCCGCGCCCATCTCGCGCCGCCAGGCCGGGTCGGTGCCAAACTGGCCCGGCAGTTCGCGTACCGGCGAAAACCCGTCGAGCGGGGCCATGAGGTAGAAATGGACGCCGAGCACCTCGGTGTCCTCGCACAGGCCATAGAACTGCGCATGCGGCACTTCGGACCCCGCCAGCGCCTTGAGCAGCCGCGCCTCGCGGCTCATGGTCTCGTTGTTCTTGGGCCGGGGATGCAGCGGTGGACGGCGCAGCACCATGCGCTCGCCATCGGCGCGGGTGAGCATGAACAAGGCATTCTGCGACCCGCCGGTCAGCTGGCTGACCTCGGTGACCGGCCCCTTGCCCGGCAGGTCCTGGGTCTCGATCCAGGGCTGCAGCTTGTCCCAGTCAAGCAGTCCACCAAACCCGTCAAGCGCCATGCCCTGTCTCCCGTGCGATTCACTTGACACTCGTCTAGCGAAGTTAAAGCGGCTTGTGAACCACCCCGCCCGCAGTGAGCGCACAGATTGCGCCTGGCCGGAGTTCCGCCTGCAACTGCTCGAGCCGGCATTGCCGGGGCAGCTTGTCCGGCCGCCAGCGGATGAACGAGGCTCCATGGCGCAGGCGGCTGCCGGTCACCTGGTCATAGCCGACCTCGATCACCAGTTCGGGCCTGACCGGACACCAGGCGGTGCTGCGCTCGCCGCTCCAGCGGCTCTTCCCGCCTGGGGCATTCCCGTCGAATGACGATTGCGCGGCGAGCGGTCGCAGGCGTTCCAGCAGGGCGGCACGCTGGCCGCCATCCAGTCCGGCGACGAACCCCACATGATGGAGCCGCTCCTCGTCATCGAACAGGCCGAGCAGCAGGGAGGCAAGCGCGGTTCCGGCCTTGTCGGTGCGATACCCGCCGACCACGCAGTCCGCGGTCCGGCGCACCTTGTACTTGACCATGGCCCGCTCGCCGGGCCGATAGGGCTGGTCACGCTGCTTGGCGACAATGCCGTCGAGCGCACCCTCGCTGCGCGCCAACCACGCGCGGGCTGTCGCGGGATCATCTGTCGCGGGCGATAATCTCATCTGCGGCGGCAGTCCCTGGCGCGCCAGGTCCTCCAGAATGGCCCGGCGTTTCGCGAGCGGCTGCGTCACGAGCATTTCGCTGCCGCGTTGCAGGCAATCGAACACCATCAGCTGGGCCGGCGTTTCCCGCGCCAGGCGCGCGATCCTGCTGGCCGATGGGTGCAGCCGCAATTGCAGGTCGGCAAAGGACAAGGTTTCTCCCCGCGGCAGCACGAGTTCCCCGTCGAGAACCAGCCGCGCGTCAGGCATGCTCAGGACGGTTGCCACGACCTCGGGAAAGTAGCGGCTCAGCGGCTTGCCCGATTTCGACATGAGCTCCACTGCCCCGCCGTCGCGAAAGGCCAGGCACCGGAAGCCGTCCCACTTCGGCTCGAACTGCCATTCCGCGCCGATCGGCAGTTCCGGCACAAGGCGCGCTTCCATCGGCGGGGTCGACAGCGGCACGGTCAGACGCGAGAAGTTCGGCATGCTGGTGGAAAGATTGCATTGGCAGTGCGTTCCGGCGGCACCAAATGGTCGCCCCCTCAAGGCGGCCCGAGTGTGAAGAGGAGTGCCGCCTTGGTGTCACCCCGGCCTCTCGAGCCGATTGCCGTGGGTGGGCCCAGGTTCGACACCAGTACCGCAATCTCTTCGATCTGCCGGGCAGCGCGGAAAGCTAGGGTCCTGACCCTGGGCCCACCGATCCCGCTCGGTTCGCCGCAAGTCGCACGCCGCCTGCTTGAAGGCCCGCCGTTGGTCGCCACATCCCTCCCGTGGGGCCAGGCCGGAGACCAATGTGGCGAATTACCAGACCGGACGCCTTTCCCGCATGCCCAGCCCGTCAGGCGACGATCCGCAGGCCGAGGCACTGAAGCGCATGGAGCTTGTCGCCAACCTGCTCGACAGTGCCTTCCTCGTCCCCGGCACGAACCAGCGGATCGGCATCGATGCGATCATCGGACTGGTTCCGGGGATCGGCGACGTGATCACCACGCTGCTGTCGAGCTACGTCCTGTGGGAAGCGAAGCGCGTCGGCGTCTCGCGCCTGGCAATGACGCGCATGGTGGGAAACCTGGCGGTCCATGCCACGCTCGGCTCGGTGCCCTTGATCGGCGATGCCTTCGATGCCTGGTTCCGGGTCAACCAGCGCAACCTCAAGATCGTGCGCTCTCACATCGCCCGCCGTCCGCAGGCTACGCGGAGTTGAGCGCGCGGCCGCGCCGTTATGCACGCCAGATCACCCATTATCTCCCAGGTGAGCCAACGCGGCACAAAGGTTGAACAGCCGCTGCTTGAGCAACAGGATTTCTTCGGTTGACCGGGATCGCTCCGGGTCCTTTTCCAGGGCCAGCAGTTCGGTGGTGCAGTCGTCGATATCCTGTTCGATCGTCAGGCGAAGTGGATCGACACCCATGGGGCCCCCTTCTGCCCCGGCCGAAATCTAACTTGCCGGCCTCTCGAGGTAAACAGCCTTGTGGATCTCAGACGGAATTTCAATCGGTTACGGCAATCACTGCGCCCGTCTAACTCGTCGGCTCGTCCCCGAAGGAGTCCAATTGCGTGATCCGCAGTCTCTGCTTGGCATCCGCCTTCGACGTTGAAATAACGTGATCCACGCCAACGATGGTGATCGCCAACTGGCCCTGCTCGGTAACCGCGATGAAGCCCTTCTCCTTCAGGTACCACACGAAAAACTCGAAACTTTCGTCGGAGCAGTTCAGCTCCTGCTGAACCATATAGTGGCCCAATCCGGGTTCCCGGGTAGATTCGCGGCGCCTCTTGTAGAGAACAGAAAGAATCTTTGCATGGGCGGCGGCATCCGACAGCGCTTCGCCGAATGCCGCATCACGATCGGCGGTTGCGCCAAATTCAAAGCCGGTGGCCTTGGCATATTCGTGATTGTACCGCGCTCGCTCCTCCGGCGATTTCAACGCGCGATAGGCCGCCAGGATTTGGCGAAATCTGTCCACGTCAGCCGTGCCGGGGTGATCTGGATGATAACGCATTGCCAGGTGGCGATAGGCAGCTTCAATGTCCCGGCTGTTCGTTTCCGGGTGAACGCCCAGTACTATGTAATGGTCGACGAATTTCGCCTCTTCGTCCATCGAGGTTGCCCCAGTTTCGCGAACGATCATCTTCGACCGTCCAGTCGTACCTGTACGTCATCTGACATTTTCAGTGCGCAGACAAGCGAAGCTATTGGCAATTAGCCCGCACCATACCCGCAGGGCATCACCCGGGAAGCCAATTGCCGCCCCAGAGCTTCACTGAAATTGCGGGAAAATGGTGCCGCTTAGGTGATTCGAACACCTGACCCCATCATTACGAATGATGTGCTCTACCGACTGAGCTAAAGCGGCATGCCGTGGCCGGATGGCCTGCAGGCAGGGCGGCGCTTTAGCCAGCCGTTGCGGGCAAGGCAATGCCTTAAACGCAGCCTTGGCGCGCGCCCGATATCAGGCGCCCCGCTCAGGCTGCCTTCACCCAGCGGCCGCCGTCCTGCTTCCAGAAGTTGCGCACAAGCCCCTCGCGCTCGCCCAGCATGCGCCAGCAGGCGCGGGCCGCTTCCAGGGTGGCGCCGTCGAAAACGAGGAAGGCCCGGTCGAACCTTTCCGGATCGGCCGCCTCGTCGCGCCAGACCCCGTCGGCCAGCGCCACGAAGCGGGCGCCGTTCGCCGGCTCGACCGCTCCGGCCAGCAGCACCGGCTGGCGCGATTCGTGGCCTCCGCCCGCGCGGCCGTTAGCCAGGAAGGTCGGCGCCCCGTCGCGGCCATTCCGGCTCCACAGCGCCTGGCCGATGGCCTCCAGCCGCTCGTCCGGGGCGGCGACGACCAGCAGGCGCTGGCCCGCGCCCAGCGTCTTTTCCGCCAGCATGGCCACGATTGCCTCGGCGGGATCGCGGCTCACCTGGTAGAAGTCGACCTGCACCGCGCCCGCCCCCCTTTATGTCGCCAGACGGCCGTTTACCTCAGCCTTCGATCCGGTCGCGCACATAGCGGTCGAGCAGCCGCACGCCGAAGCCGCTGGCGCCCTTGTCCCAGGTCGCGCCCGGCTTGTCGGTCCACACCGTCCCGGCGATGTCGAGGTGGGCCCAGGGAGTTCCCTTGTCGATGAACCGCTGGAGGAACTGCGCCGCGGTGATCGAGCCGCCATAGCGCGGGCCGACGTTCTTGATGTCGGCGATCGGGCTGTCGATCAGCTTGTCGTAGGCCGGGCCCAGGGGGAAGCGCCACAACTTGTCGCCGCTCGCCTTGCCCGCGGAGTCGAGCGCGGCGGCCAGCTCGTCGTCATTGGTGAACAGGCCGGCATGCTCGTGGCCGAGCGAGATGATGATCGCGCCGGTCAGCGTGGCGAGGTCGACGATGGCCGCCGGCTTGTATTCACGCTGGACCCAGGTCAGCACGTCGCACAGCACCAGCCGTCCTTCTGCGTCGGTGTTGATCACCTCGACCGTCTGGCCCGACAGCGTGGTCACCACGTCGCCGGGGCGCTGGGCCTTGCCGTCGGGCATGTTCTCGACCAGCCCGACCACGCCGATCACATTGGCCCTGGCCTTGCGCCCGGCCAGCGCCAGCATGGTCCCGGCCACGGCGCCTGCCCCGCCCATGTCCCACTTCATGTCTTCCATGCCGGCCGCCGGCTTGATCGAAATGCCGCCCGTATCGAAGGTCACGCCCTTGCCCACAAATGCGGTGAACGGTGCTTCCCCGTCCCCGCGCCAGATCGCCGCAAGCAGCCGGGGCGGACGGGCCGAACCCTGCGCCACGCCCAGCAGCGCACCCATCCCCAGCGCGGTCATCTCGTTCTCGTCCAGCACGCGCAGCTCAAGGCCGGTCCCGGCAAAGCGCGCCTGGCAGCGGGCCACGAAGCTTTCCGGATAGATCACGTTGGCCGGCTCGGTCACCAGCTCGCGGGTGAACTCCACCCCGGCGGCCACGGCGCTTTCCACCGCCCACAGGGCCTCGGTCCCGTCCGGCGCGCCAACCACCGCGACCTGGCACAGCGAAGGCGCCTGCTCGGGCTTGAGCGTCGTGCGATAGGTATCGAGCCGCCAGCCGCGCAGCCGCACGCCGAGCAGCACCGCGCAGGCCTCCTGCGCCGAAAGGCCCGCGCCGGACAGGTCCAGCGCCATGATCCTCTCGCCGGAGGTGAGGTACTTCGCCGTCAGCCCGGCCCCGGCCTTTTCCAGCGCGCCCGTGCGGTCCGCGCCCGTAGGGCCAGCCCCGGCGCCGGCTCCCGCCAAAGCCACGCGCACCACCTGGCCGCCGCGCTCAACGAAGCCCTCGAACACCTGGCCGACCTTGCCCGTGAAGCGCGAAGCACCGGCCGCGGCGGCGAGCACCGGCTCCAGTCCCGCCGGCAGGGCGTCCTGGTTGCAGACCTGCGCAACCAGCTTCGCATCGGCGGGAATCGAGGCGGCGAACGTGATCTTCATGGGAACTCCATCAACGAAGGGCAGGCAATTGGCCCCGGGTGTCGGACCGCGACGTTTTTCCGCCGCCTACGCGATTGCAGTTAGGGCGCGGCGGTGCGATAGGCAAGCCATGCTCCCCTGCCCTGCCCGTGCCACCAGCCCTGCCCCGCGGGGAACCGGACCACGCGGAAAATGGGCCTCGGCCCGCTTGCTCGCAGGCTCTGCAGCGGTGCTCGGCCTCCTGCTGGCGGCCCCGGCCCTGGCCCAGGAATCAGCGCCGGCGCAGCTCCCTGATGCGCCTGTCGTCACGGCCCCGGCTGGCAATCCGCCGATCAGCTTCGAAGCCGACCAGGTGACCTACGGCTGGAACGATGAGGTGGTCACCGCGACCGGCAGCGTCGTGCTGCGCCGTCCTTCGGGAGAGGCCACGCAGTCGGTCCGGGCCGACAAGATCGTGTGGAACCGCAAGACCGGCGTGGTCGAGGCCAGCGGCCGCGTCCGCCTGGTCGATGACGACGGCAACCAGGTCTTCACCGACCATGTCGAGCTGACCGACGAGCTCAAGGCCGGCGCTATGGAAAACCTGCTGATCGCCCTGCGCGACGGCGGGCGGCTCGCCGCCGTCTCGGGCAAGCGCGATCTCCAGGGCCGGATCGTGCTGGAACGCGCGGCCTATTCGGGCTGCCCGGTGGAAGATGCGGGTGGCTGCCCGCGCAACCCGTCATGGCAGGTCAATGCCCGCCGCGTGGTCTACGACCCGGCCAGGCGCGAGATCCATTTCACCGGCGCGCGCCTGCGCCTGCTGGGCATCACGCTGATGCCGCTGCCCGGCCTCACCATCGCCAGCGACGGCCGCCCGATCAATGGCCTCCTGATCCCGGACCTGCAGGTGACCGCCAACAACGGCATCCAGGTCAGCGATACCTGGTACCAGCGCCTCGGCCCCAATCATGATCTGGCGGTGACCGGCTACCTGTTCACCCAGGCCCTCCCGATGGTCTCGGCCCGCTACCGCGCCCTGCTGGATGACGGCGCCTTCCAGATCACCGGCTATGCCACCCGCAGCCGCCGCACCTCGGTCACCGGCAGCGCGGTGTCCAATTCCTCGGTGACTGACTTCCGCGGCTATCTCGCCGCCAACGGCAGGTTCCAGTTCTCGCCGGAATGGAGCCTGTCCAGCTCGATCCGCGTCGCGAGCGACCGTACTTTCCTGCGCCGCTATGACATCAATCGCGACGATCGCCTGCGCTCCACCGTGGAGCTCGAGCGGATCGGCCAGAACAGCTATTTCTCGCTGGCCGGATGGGCCACGCAGACCATGCGGGTGGGGGACCGGCAGGGCCTCGTCCCGGTCGCCCTGCCGGTGGTGGACTGGCGCCAGCGCCTGTCCGATCCGGTCCTCGGCGGCAAGGTCGAGCTGCAGCTCAACACCCTCGCGATCACCCGCACCGCCGGGCAGGATACCCAGCGCGCCTTCGTCAAGGCCCAGTGGGACCTGACGAAAGTGCTCCCCGGGGGCCAGCTCGTCAGCCTGACCGCACTCGCCCGCGGCGATGTCTATCACTCTGACCAGAACAGCGTTCTGCCCAAGGACCTGCTTTATGCCGGGCAGACTGGCTGGCAGGGCCGGGGCATCGCCGTCGGCGCGCTCGATGTGAAGTGGCCGCTGGTCGGCAGCGCCTTCGGCGGCACCCAGGTGTTCACCCCGCGCGTCCAGCTCGTCGCCAGCCCGCCGCTGCGCAACCTCGCCGTCCCCAACGAGGATTCGCGGGCGATCGACCTTGAGGATTCCAACCTCTTCGCGCTCAACCGCTTCCCCGGCTACGACCGGGTGGAGGACGGGGTGCGCTTCACCTACGGGTTCGACTGGCAGCTCGATCGGCCCAACTGGCGGATCAAGACCACGCTCGGCCAGTCCTACCGGCTTTCCAACCAGGCCACGGTCGTGCCCACCGGCACCGGCCTCGCCGATCGCCTGTCCGACATCGTCGGCCGCACCGAGGTCCGCTTCAAGGACCTGGTCAAGCTGACCTGGCGCTACCGGCTCGACAAGGACAACCTCGCCGTCCGCCGCAACGAGGTCGACGCCACTGTCGGCTCGGCCCGCACCTACGCCGAGCTCGGCTACCTGCGCCTCAACCGCAACATCACCCAGGTGGAAGACCTGCAGGACCGCGAGGAGCTGCGCGCCGCCGGCCGGATCGCCCTGGCCCGCAACTGGTCGGTGTTCGGCTCGGCCGTGGTCAACCTGACCAAGGCCGCCGCCACGCCCACCGCCCCCGCGTCCGACGGCTTCCAGCCGATCCGCACCCGCATGGGGGTCGCCTATTCCGACGATTGCATGGAACTCGCCCTCACCTGGCGGCGCGACTATATCACCGCGGGCGATGCCGGCCGCGGCAACACCGTCCAGATCTACTTTGCCCTGCACAATCTCGGCTTCCGCTGAGGCGCACGGGCGGTAATCCCCGGCCGCGGCACGCCTCACAGCCACTTCCTGTTTGCGCCCAACCGTAAAACCGCTATCGACCGCGCGTGCGCCCATGCTCAGGTCCAGTTAAGCCGGATCGCCGCAGTTCGGGCCTATCGGGGGCTCGGGGTTTCCCCCGCAGACAGGAACGATGCCAAGGTGAAGACTTCTCCGCGCTTTTCCATTGCCCGCCGGATCGTGCTCGGCCTGTCCGCCGCCGCGCTCGCCAGCGTGACCGCTGCCCAGACGATGGAGCCCGGCGAAGCCCAGGGCGGCCTGAACATTCCCGACAACATCCAGATCTTCGGCAAGAACGATCCCAACCACCGCCGCGCCACGGCCATCGTCAACGGGGACATCATCACTGGGACCGATGTGGAGCAGCGCCTCGCGCTGGTCCTCTCGTCCAGCCAGGCCAAGCCCTCCGAAGAGGAAATCGCCCGCCTGCGCCTGCAGATCCTGCGCAACCTGATCGACGAGACGCTGCAGATCCAGGAAGCCAAGGCACAAGACCTCAAGGTCGATGATGACCAGGTGGAAGAATCCTACCAGCGCGTCGCCACGCAGAACTTCCGCCAGAATCCCGCGGCGCTCGACGCTTACCTCGCCAAGATCGGCTCCTCGCCGGCCTCGCTCAAGCGCCAGATCCGGGGCGAGCTCGCCTGGCAGGCGGTCCTGCGCCGCAACGTCCAGCCCTTCGTCAACGTCTCGGAAAGCGAAGTGCGCGAATCCATGGACCGGCTCAAGGCCGCCAAGGGCACCGAGGAATACCGCATCGGCGAAATCTTCCTCGCCGCCACGGCCGATACCCGCCCGCAGGTCATGGCCAATGCCAAGCAGATCATCGAGCAGATCCAGAAGGGCGGCAGCTTCGTCGCCTATGCCCGCCAGTATTCGCAGGCTTCCACCGCCGCGGTCGGCGGCGATCTCGGCTGGATCCGCCTCGCGCAATTGCCCACCGAACTGGCCTCGGCCGCCCAGGGCCTGCAGACCGGTCAGCTGGTCGGCCCGATCGAAACCAGCGGCGGCTTCTCGATCCTCTACCTGATCGACAAACGCCAGGTCCTCACCGCCGATCCGCGCGATGCGATCCTCTCGCTCAAGCAGGTCTCGATCGACTTTCCTGAGGGGACGACCGAGGCCCAGGCCACCAAGCGCGCCGGCGAATTCGCGGTCGCGATGAAGAATGCCCACGGCTGCGGCGCGGTCGATCCGATCGCCCAATCCATCGGCGCCCAGGTCGTCACCAACGACCAGGTCCGCGCGCGCGACCTGCCGGCCCCGCTGCAGGATGCCCTGCTCAACCTCTCACTCGGAGAAACCTCGCCTCCGTTCGGCTCGATCAAGGACGGCGTGCGCGTGCTGATGCTCTGCGGGCGCGACGATCCCAAGATCGAAAGCGGCCCCTCGTTCGACCAGATGATGAGCCAGATCGAGGATGACCGCGTGAACAAGCGCGCCCAGGCCTACCTGCGCGACCTTCGCCGCGATGCGGTGATCGAGTACAACTGATCGGGCAACCCATGGGCATGGCACCGCTCGCGGTCTCCCTCGGCGATCCCGCCGGGATCGGCCCCGAACTGCTGGCCACGGCCTGGGCCGCGCGCGAGGTCCATCACCTCCCGCCGTTCTTCGCGGTCGGCGGCGCGGGCCTCCTCGCCGCCGCCGCCAGCAAGCGCGGTCTCGAGGTCCCGATCGAGCGTATCTCCGACCCCGCCCAGGCCGCCGCGGTCTTTGCCCATGCCCTCCCCGTGCTCGGCGACGAGGATGGAGCCTACACCCCCGGCCACCCCACCCGCGAAGGGGCCGCCCTCGCCCTCGCCTCGTTGACCCGCGCCGCCGCGCTCGCCGTCTCCGGTGCTGCCTCCGGCCTCGTCACCGGCCCGATCGCCAAGAGCCGTCTTGCCGAAGTCGGCTTCGCTCACCCGGGGCAGACCGAATTCGTCGCCGAGGCCAGCGGCACGCCCCCCCGGGACGCGGTGATGATGCTCGCCGGCCCCAACCTGCGCACGGTCCCGCTGACCGTCCACGTCGCCCTCGCCGAGGTCCCGCGCCTCGTCACGCGCGAGCTGATCGAGCGCAAGGCCCGCATCGTCGCCGCCGCCCTCGCCCGCGATTTCGGTCTTGCTGGCCCGCGCCTCGCCATCGCCGCGCTCAATCCCCATGCCGGGGAGGACGGCCGCATGGGCAGCGAAGATGCCGAGATCATCGCCCCCGCCATCGCCGCCCTGCGTGCCGAAGGCATTCGCGCCACCGGCCCCCACCCGGCCGATGCCCTGTTCGCCCCCCACAGCCGCGAAAACTTCGACGTCGCCCTGTGCATGTACCACGACCAGGCCCTGATCCCGATCAAGGCGCTCGATTTCGATGCCGGGGTCAATGTCACCCTCGGCCTGCCGATCATCCGCACCTCGCCCGATCACGGCACCGCCTTCGCCATCGCCGGCAAGGCCATCGCCCACCCGGGCGCGACCATCGCCGCCATCCGCATGGCGGGGGAATGCGCGGGCCGGCGGGCCGGCGAATGACGCCCACCCTTCCCCCCTTGCGCGAAGTCATTGCCGCCCATGGCCTCTCGGCCAGCAAGGCACTCGGCCAGAACTTCCTGTTCGACGAACAGCTCCTCGCCCGCATCGCCGCCATTCCCGGCAACCTGCGCGGTCGCCCGGTCCTCGAAGTCGGCCCGGGTCCCGGCGGCCTCACCCGCGCCCTGCTGCGCGCCGGCGCCCGCGTCACCGCCATCGAGATGGACCGCCGCTGCCTGCCCGCCCTCGCCGAACTGGCCGAAGCCTTCCCCGGCCAGCTCACCGTGATCGAAGGCGATGCGCTCAAGCAAGACACGGCCGCGCACTTCTCCGAACCCTTCGCCGTGGTCGCCAACCTGCCCTACAACGTCGGCACGGCCCTGTTCACCGGCTGGCTCTCGGGAGAAACCTGGCCGCCCGCGTGGACCTCGCTCACCCTGATGTTCCAGCAGGAAGTCGCCCAGCGCATCGTCGCCGAACCCGGCACCGACGCCTACGGCCGCCTCGCCGTTCTCGCGCAGTGGCGCAGCAAACCGAAGCTGGCGATGAAGGTCCACCGCTCGGCCTTCACCCCGCCGCCCAAGGTGATGAGCGCAATCGTCCACGTCGAACCGGCCGCCATGCCCGAAGGCGTCTCCGCCCGCATGCTCGAACGGGTCACCGAAGCCGCCTTCGGCCAGCGCCGCAAGATGCTGCGCCAGAGCCTCAAGGGCCTCCCCGGCGCCCTCGCCGCGCTCGACACGCTCGGCATCGACCCCTCCCGCCGCGCCGAAACCCTGACCATCGCGGAATTCGTCGCCGTGGCCCGGACGCTAAGCCTACAAGCGTCGTCCCGGGCTTGACCCGGCACGACGTCGCCCAGCCTTACACTTGCCGAACCGTTAACCACCACTTTGCGCGGAACGCGGCGTGTGGCATGAACGTTGCGTATTCGTTGCAAACCACATCCGGGGCAATTCGGATGAAGCAGGGGACCCGGGTCAGGACATGTTGCGCAAGGTCGGCCGCCTCTTCGTGATCAAGACCCGGATCGAGGCGTTCCTCATCATCTATGCCCTTGCGCTCGGCGCCACGGCCCGCGGCGCGCACTATCTCCAGCAGTTCCCCGGCTGGGGCGGCAAGCTCCTGTTCCTCGCCACCACCGGCGCGGTCTTCATGGCCGGCGCCAAGATCCTCGACTGCCTGAAATACGAAAAGGCCGACAAGGAACGGCGCGACATCGAGGCCTTCTAAAAACCGAGATGCGAATACCCGTCATGCTGAACTCGTTTCAGCATCCATGGGCCCACCTGAGCAAACCAAGCAACGTCTGCCAGCCTGCCGCAACCCTGCCAGCAAGCGCCATGGACCCTGAAACAAGTTCAGGGTGACGATGCATGCAGATACGGGGCATGGCAGCAGGGCCCATTTACCTCAGATTTTCGTCAGGCCGGAGCGAGAACTGGTGATGGCGAGAACCGGCGCGCAGCGTACTTCAGTACGTGAGCGCCAGAAGCGCAGCCAGCGCCGGTTCGCAGCCCGGCATGGCGGAAATCTGAGGTAAATGGGTGGGGCTTTCATGCCCGTGAGAGGCCCCAGGCCGAGGCGAAAATCGTGAATTTCGAGAACCGGCGCGCAGCGTACTTCAGTACGTGAGCACCGGAAGCGCAGAAAGGCGCGATTTGCAGCCCGGCATGGGGCTTCTAACGGGCATGAAAGTGGGGCGATTCTGTTGCCCGGCTCGCCCCCAGCCGCTGAATTCCCTTCTGTTACCCGGTGGGTTCAACCGTGTTCTGGCTTTGTAACTTCAGGCCGTTAGGCCCTAGAATTACGCAGCAAGAGCAAGTGCGTCGTTGTCGTTGGCACTTGTGAGTTTTGAGCCTTGAACGGGTTACTCAGCCCGGGTGAAAACTGCGCTTTTCAACACACGTCGATCCTAGTTCGGCCCCGTCAACTTTCCCGTGTCGCCACGGAAAGGATGGTGGAGCCGCCGGGTACCGCCCCCGGGTCCGCTGCGCCTATTGCACGCCGCAATTTATCACCATAGCCGGTCGAAACCGGCGAAAGCGGATATAGGGGACGGGACCCCGTTTGCCAAGGACCGGGCCCAAATCCTCCCCACTCGTGGGGAGGGGACCGCCGGAACGGCGGTGGAGGGGGCTCTCGGCCAGACGCAGCGCCGGTCCGCAAGCCCCCCCGTCAGCCCTGACGGGCTGCCACCTCCCCGCGTGCGGGGAGGATTTTCGCCTACTTCCGCAAGGCGTCCCTGATCTCCGCCAGCAATTCCACCTCGCTCGGCCCCGCCGGTGCAGCGGGCTTGGCCGGCATCATCCGGTTGGCCTGGCGCACGATCAGGAAGATCACGAAGGCCAGGATCAGGAAGTTGATCACCGCCGTCAGGAAAGCGCCATAACCCAGCATGGCCACGCCCGCCGCCTTCAGCGCGGCATAGGTCATCTCGCCCTTGTAGCCCTCCGGGATCGTGCCCAGCACCACGTATTTCTGCGAGAAATCGATGCCGCCGGTCAGGGTCGAGATGACCGGCATGATCACGTCGTCGGTGAGCGACGAGACGATCTTGCCGAAGGCCGCGCCGATGATCACGCCGACAGCGAGATCGAGGACATTGCCGCGCGCGATAAAAGCCTTGAATTCCGAAAGCATAGTCGATCCCCTCTGCTGCAACTTACTGAGCACTCCGACCCTCGGGCCAAGTTGTGCCCCGAAATGGTGGCGCACGCAATCGACGGCCTTGCCAGGACACAAAGCCCCGCCTTGAACGTTGCCCCCCGTGCACTATGTTCGGCCAAACCGGCGCCGCGCCGGAGCCAGTGGAGGGAACCACCGTGTCTGCCAATCGCCTGACTCTCGCCGCGCCCGTCGTCGCCGCCAGCCTCATGCTCTCGGGCTGCGGGATCAACACGGTCCCCACCCAGGAGGAAAACGCCAAGGCCAGGTGGGCCGATGTCCAGGCCGCCTTCCAGGAACGCGCCAACCTCATCCCCAATCTCGCCGCTGTCGCCAAGGGCGCGGCCGAGCAGGAGAAGGGCATCCTCGTCGGCGTGGTCGAGGCGCGGGCCAAGGCCACCTCGATCCAGCTCTCGGGCGACGACCTGAAGGACCCCGCCAAGATGCAGGCCTTCCAGAACGCGCAGAACCAGCTCTCCACCTCGGTGATGGGGCTCGGCCGCCTGCTGGCGAACGTCGAGGCCTATCCCGAGCTCAAGTCGATCACCAATTACCAGATGCTGCAGAGCCAGCTCGAGGGCCAGGAAAACCGCATCCGCGTGGCGATCCGTGATTACAACGGCGCGGTCCAGCAGTACAACACCACCATCCGCACCTTCCCCGCCATGGTCGCCGCCAAGGTGATCTACGGGGCCAAGCCGATGGTGCCCTACCAGGCCGTCACCCCCGGCGCGGAAGTGGCGCCAAGCCTCGAAGGCAAGCTCTGACCGCCATGCCCGCTCCCGGGCGCAAGCTCGTCCTCCTCTGGCTCACGGTGCTGGCCCTGCTGGCGCCGCTGGCGGCTCATGCCGAACCCACCTACCCCCCGCTCACCGGCCGGGTGGTCGATTCCGCCAATGTCATCCCGCCCGACGAGGAAGCGCGCCTCACCCAGAAGCTCGCCGCCCTCGAGGCCCAGTCCCACCGCCAGCTGGTCGTCGTCACCCTGCCCGACCTGCAGGGTTATGACATTGCCGACTATGGCTACCAGCTCGGCCGCCACTGGGGCATCGGCGAGAAGGACAAGAACACCGGCGCCCTGCTGATCGTCGCCCCCAACGAACGCAAGGTCCGGATCGAGGTCGGCTACGGCCTCGAAGGCACGCTCACCGACGGCCTCTCCTCCCTCATCATCCAGCAGCGCATCATCCCCGCCTTCAAGGCCGGCGACCTTCCTCGCGGGATCGAGGTCGGCGCCGATGCGATCATCCAGCAGCTCACCCTTCCGCCGGACCAGGCGCACAAGATCGCCGCGGACGCCAACGCCCAGGCCGCCGCGCCCCGTTCGCCGGGCGTCGATCCGGGCACCGTGTTCTTCATCATCGTTTTCGTCCTGTTCTTCGTCCTTCCCGCCCTGCGCCGCGGCTTCGGCGGCCGGCGCTATTCGAGCGGCGGCCTCGGCCCGCTCATCGTGTTCGACGCGCTCAGCCACATGAACCGCGGCGGCGGCTCCGGCTGGGGCGGCGGCGGAGGCGGCTTCGGGGGCGGCGGCGGGTTCTCGGGCGGCGGCGGCAGCTTCGGCGGCGGCGGCTCGTCGGGCTCGTGGTAGGAGATACCATCATGAACCCCATGACCGATGCCGACCGCGCCCGCGTCGCCGCCGCGGTCACCGCCGCCGAGGCCGCGACCTCGGGCGAGATCGTCACCGTCCTCGCCGCCCGGTCCGACGACTATGCCGATGTCGCGCTGGTCTGGTCGGCCCTCGTCGCCCTCGCCGCGCTGCTGGTGGTCGCCTGGGCCCCCGATTTCTACCTCGCCCTCTATGACCGGCTGACCGGCGCCTGGGTCCAGCACTGGACGCCCGGCCGCCTGTTTGGCGCCGCCGCCTTCATCGCCGCGCTCAAGTTCGGGGCAACCTGGCTCATCCTGCTCTGGCGCCCGCTGCGCCTGGCCCTCGTCCCCGCCCCGATCCGCCACGCCCGGGTCCACGCCCGGGCCCTGGCCGCCTTCCGCATGGGGGCGGAGCGGCGCACCACCGGGCGCACCGGCATCCTGGTCTACCTCAGCCTCGCCGAACGCCGCGCCGAGATCCTGGCGGACGAAGCCATTGCCAGCAAGGTCAGTGCCGACCTATGGGGCGAGGCGCTGGCCGCCATGCTGGCCCAGCTCAAGCAGGGCCGCATGGCCGATGGCCTGATCGCCGCGGTCGAGCGAGTCGGCGCGGTCCTTGCCGAGCACCTCCCCCGCGCGGCGGACGATAGCAACGAACTGCCGGACCGGCTGATCGAGGTGTGAGTGACTGATCAATCCCAGCCCCCCGAACAGGTCGTCTGGTCGGGCAAGTACATCACCACCAAGGTCCGCGGCACCTGGGAATACGTCTCCCGCTCGCGCGGCATCCGCGCCGCCGTGATCCTCGCGGTGGACGAGGAGGATTACGTCATCCTCGTCGAGCAATACCGCGTGCCGCTGGGGCGCAACTGCATCGAACTCCCCGCCGGCCTCATCGGCGATCACGATCACCTCGCCGGCGAGGACGATCACGTCGCCGCCGCGCGCGAGCTGGAAGAGGAAACCGGCTACCGCGCCGAGACCATGGAGGTGATCGGCGAATTCTGGTCCTCCCCCGGCATGGTCAGCGAGAGCTACACCCTGATCCGCGCCCGCGGCCTCGTGAAGGTCGGCGCCGGCGGCGGTACCGAAGGCGAGAACATCACCGTCCACCGCGTCCCCCTTTCCGCCCTGCCCGCCTTCGTTGCCGGGCGCCGGGCGCTGGGCGATGCCATCGACACCAAGCTGCTGGTGGTCCTCGCCCCGCACATCCTCGGCACCTGAAGGTGCAACCCTTTACTTTCGGGCCTCAAGCGCCGAAAAGCCCGCCCGGGGTCATAACGGGATGGCAATGAGCGTGCGCGGGCACCGGATTACTTCATTCGATGTGGCGGCACTGGCCGGGGTCAGCCAGTCAACCGTGTCGCGCGCCCTCGCCGGCGATCCCGTGGTCAGCGAGCCCACCCGCAACCGCGTGGTCGAAGCCGCCCGCCAGCTGAACTACTATGTCGACGAAAACGCCGCCCGCCTGCGCACCGGGCGCACCGGCACGATCGCCGTCGTGGTGATCAGCCGGGAAGCGGAAGACCATGCCGACGTCAACCCGTTCTACTTCTCGCTGCTCGGCGCCATCTGCGCCGCCGCCTCCAATCGCGGGCACGAAACCATCGTCTCCTTCCAGGCCCGGCCCGATAGCCTCGCCGGCCGCTATGAGGAGCAGCGCAAGGCCGATGGCCTGATCGTCATCGGCACCACGGCCAACCGCCCGGCCTGGGACTACTATCGCCAGCTCGGCGAAGACGGCGCCCACGTCTGCTATTGGGGCTCCCCGTTTGACGATCTGGACTGGATCCGGTCCGACAATCACCAGGGCGCTCGCCTCGCCACCGGGCACCTGATCGACCAGGGCTATCGCCGGATCGTCTGCATCACGTCCGACCATTCACCCCAGCGCCAGTTCACCGAACGCTATGTCGGCTATGCCGAACGCATGCGCGAGGCCGGGCTCACCCCGCGCGATATCCAGATCGATGAGCGCCTCGCCCGCGAGGACCAGGGCCGCAAGGCCGTGACCGAGCTGATCGCCGGCGGCGATCCGTTCGACGCCGTCTTCGTCTGCTCCGACCAGATCGCGCTTGGCGTCCTGCTCGAACTGCACGAACGCGGGATCCGCGTGCCCGAACAGGTCGGCGTGGCCGGGTTCGACGGCATCCGCTCCGGCGCCTATTCGATCCCGCCGCTGACCTCGCTCGAACCCGATTTCCAGTCAGCCGGCACCATGCTGGTCGACAAGCTGCTCAAGCAGATTGCCGGCCAGCCGAGCCAGGAACGCCGCGTCCCGGTCCGCCTGGTCGAACGCGCCAGCAGCCGGGGCCCCGCCGCCTGAGCGGCGGCTGCCAGGGTTTCGCCGCCTGGGGTCCTGACCCTAGCCCTCCATCTCGATGTCGTATTCCGAGAGGTAATGCTCGAACATCGGGGCGATCTTGTCCTTGCTCGTGCCATATTGCTCGAGCTTGTACTCGTGCTTGCCGAACCGCCCTTGCGGGTTCTCCGCCAGCCAGGCCTGCATTGCCGCCTCGGCCTCGGGGGTCAGCTCGTCGCCCATCTGCGCATAGAGCTTGCGCATCTGCCCGATCGGATCGCGCACCAGGTCGGCATAATGGGAATCGATCACCCGGTCGTGGCCGATCTCGGCCCGGCCCTTCATCCCGCGCTCGGCATGCTGCGCCGCCTGCCACGGATAGTTCCTGCCATTCCACTCGGGCAGGCTGCGTCCGGCGAAATGCATCTGCGCGCCCGCGATCAGGCTGCACAGCGAACCGGCGGCGGCATAGGGATCGCGGTGGGTCCAGATCAGCCGCGCATCGGGGTAGACCTTGAGCAGCTGCGGCAGGGCGAAGATGTGGCTCGGCATCTTCAGGTTCCACACGCCCGGCGCATCGATCTGGTGCAGCTGGAGAAACTTGCGATGATATTCGTAGCCGGGGGTCCAGTCCGAATTCATCACGTATTCGCCGTATTCCGGCAACTCGCCCATCGATTCGAAGATCAGCGTATTGAATTCATGGGCCAGGATCGAAACGCACTCGAACGGCTCAAGCGGGCCCCAGCGGTTGTACTTCCCGCCTTCCGGGTTGGCCGCCATGGCCTCCTCCTCGGCCTTGATCGCCGCCAGCGCGCGCGGATCGGTGCGAAGCGTGGCCGTGGTCGGCGGCGGGACCGGGCTGTCGAGCTCCCAGCGCATGGTCGAACGTCGCGCCGGATCGACCGAGAGCAGGTTGCACAGCAGGGTCGTCCCCGTGCGCGGCAGGCCGAACACGAAGACCGGGCGCTTCACCTCCTCGTCCAGAACCTCGGGCCGGTCCTTGAGCGCCTGGATGACCTGCAGCCGGTCGGCCAGGGTCTTGACGAACATCCCCTCGTTCATGGCGAAGACCTCGGGCGCGCGCCCGGTGTCGCGGTTGATGCCCTTCACCAGCAGGTCCAGTCCCGTGCGGAAGGTTTCCCCGCCGAAGTCATCCAACCCGGTCTGGCGAACAGCCTGTTCGATGATCTTTTCGGCTTCCAGCTTCATCCAACTCTCCACACAGCTCGACTCGGTCAAATCCGGCAGTCGCTCGGTAGACGCATGTCTACCCCAGTGCTCGAGAGCAATCGCCGAGAGCAACCGATCACATGAATGTCAGTCATTTGTCTTGATCGGCCCTTGTCCCTGCCACCACGCGTCAAGCGCCGCCGCATCGGCCGGGAGGCAGGCATAAAGCGGCGCGGCGAAGGCATCCCACCGGTCCATGAATTTGGGCGATACCGCGGTAACGATCGGCAACCCCGCTCCGATGGCATCGCCAAACGCGGCCAGCAGCCCGGACCGGTTCTCCGCCTCCAGCTTGGCAAACTTGCTCAGCACCACGAGATCGCACCCGGCGGCGATATCGGCCCGCACCTGCTCCCCTGCCGCCACCAGCGAAACCGAATCAAGCGCACAGGCCGTGGAGCCCGGGCCCAGATCCTGGAAGATCGGAAAGGTGTGACGTCCGGCAATGGTCCGCAGCAGGGCCGGGGCATCGCCATGGCACCCCTCCGGCGCACACTCGATCAACCCGGCGATCCGCACCCCGCCGGCCTCGGCTACCCGGGCCGCGAAGTCTGCCAGCAGCCCCTGTATCGCCTCGCTCGAGGCGCCCTGAAGCACGGCAATGGGGCTGGCATTTCTGCTCATCCGCGCACCCTGCCCGCCCCGTCCGATGCTGTCCACAACGCAGGCCATTCAGGCCTAATCGGCTCGCCTGCCCCCTCCGCCCTCTTGCGCGGGGCCGCCGCATTGCCCATGGCAGTCATGAAGTTACGGGAGACCACAGTGGGCGAAATGGAAATCGAGGCGGCAACCTTCCGTCAGGTGCTCGGCCACTATCCTACCGGCGTCTGCGTGGTCACCGCGCTTGATACGGACGGCAATCCCTGCGGGATGGTCGTCGGCTCGTTCACCTCGGTCTCGCTCGATCCGCCACTGGTCGGCTTCTTTCCCGACAAGCGCTCTGGCTCGTGGCCCTTGATCGAGCAGGCCGGGCATTTCTGCGTCAACGTCCTCGCCAGCGACCAGACCGATCTGTGCCGCCAGCTCGCCCGCCCCGGGGCGAACAAGTTCACCGACGTGGAATACGAATTGTCCGCTCACAACCTGCCCATCCTCGCCGGCGCGACGGTCGCGATCGAATGCCGCCTGGAATCTGTCGTCCCAGCCGGCGATCACTGGCTGGTGCTGGGCCGGGTGCTCGGTCTGGAAGCGCGGCGCGATGCCGGTCCGATGCTGTTTTTCCGCGGCCAGTACGGCGGATTCTCCTCGCTCTGAAAGCCACGTCCGATGATCGCGCCTGACCGCCCCCGCCGCTCCGTGCTCTATCTGCCCGCGTCCAATGCCCGGGCCATCGAAAAGGCGCGGAGCCTGCCAGCCGATGTGATCGTGCTCGATCTCGAAGATGCCGTGGCGCCCGAAGCCAAGGCCGAAGCCCGCGCCGCTGCCGTCGCGGCGGTCCGGGCTGGCGGGTTCGGCCGGCGCGAACTCGCGATCCGCGCCAATGCCCTCGATACACCCTGGGGGGCAGACGATCTCGCCGCCATCGCCGCGTCCGGCGCCGATGCCGTGGTCATGCCCAAGGTGTCGCGCCCGGCTGATATTGCCGCCTGCCAGTCTGCGCTCGCCGCCGCCCCCGCCGGGCTCCAGCTCTGGGCGATGATCGAAACCTGCGCCGCCGTCGGCGCCCTGTTCGATCTCGCCGCCATGGCCGCCGATACGCGGTTGTCGCTGTGGATGCTGGGCACCAACGATCTCGCCAAGGAAATGCGCGCCCGCCTCACGCCGGAACGCACGGCTTTCCTGCCGATCCTCACCCAGGCGATCTGCGCCGCCCGCGCTCACGGCCTCGCCATCCTCGACGGCGTGTGCAACGAATTCCGCGATCTGGATCTCTTCCGGGCCGAGGCCGAGCAGGGCCTCCTGCTGGGCTTTGACGGCAAGACCCTGATCCACCCGGATCAGGTCGCTCCCTGCAATGCGGTCTTCTCCCCGTCATCCGAGGAACTGGCCCGCGCCGAGGCGATCATCGCCGCCTTCGCCCTCCCGGAAAACGCCGGCAAGGGCGTCATCCGGGTCGACGGCAAGATGGCCGAACTGCTCCACCTCGAGCAGGCGCAGCGCCTGATGGCAATCGCCGAGCAGATTGCGGCCAGCTGAATTCCTCCCCGCAAGCGGGGAGGTGGCAGCGCGAAGCGCTGTCGGAGGGGGGGCTAAGCCAAGCGCTGCTCTGGCCCGCAAGCCCCCTCCACCGCCTGTCGGCGGTCCCCCTCCCCGCAAGCGGGGAGGATCAATCAGTTCAGGCGTCGACCTTGGCCACCTCGGCCAGCACCATCTGCGCATGTTCCTTCCGGCAGATCAGCAGGTCGGGCATGTAGACGTCGGCCTGGTTGTAGACCAGCGGGCTCCCGTCGATCCGCGAGCAGTGCAGCCCGTGCGCCAGGGCCACGGCCACCGGCGCGCAGGAGTCCCACTCGTACTGCCCGCCCGAATGCAGGTAGATGTCCGCCTCGCCGCGCACGATCGCCATGGCCTTCGCCCCGGCCGAACCCATCGGCACCAGCTCCGCCCCGATCCGCGCCGCCACTTCCGTGGCCTCCTTGGCCGGGCGGGTGCGGCTGACCACCATGCGCAGGACTTCCGGCGCCGGCGGGACAGTCCCCGGCCGGTCCGTCCGCAGCACCACGCCGGCTCCCGGCAGCGCCACCGCGCCGATGGCCGCCACGCCGTCGATGGCCAGGCCCACATGGACCGCCCAGTCGACCCGCTCCTCACCGTATTCGCGCGTCCCGTCGACCGGGTCGACGATCCACACCCGGCTCTGCGCCACGCGCTCGGCGTTGTCCTTTTCCTCTTCGGAGAGCAGCCCGTCGTCAGGCCGCTGCTCCTTCAGGGCATGGACGAGGAACTGGTTCGCCGTCGCGTCGCCCGCCTTGCCCAGCGCCTTGAGGCTGAGCATGCCCGAGGCGCGCACTTCGAGCAGCAGCTTGCCCGCGACTTCCGCGAGGTGAGCGGCCAGGTCCGCGTCGGTCATCGTGCTGGCATCAACAGTCATCACGCGTCTCCCAGCAGCTTGTCGACGATCAGCGTGGCCGCCGCTTCGGGCGTCATGCTGGTGGTATCGACGCGGATCTCCGGGTTCACCGGCGCCTCATAGGGACTGTCGATGCCGGTGAAGTTCTTGAGCTGGCCTTCCCGCGCCTTCTTGTAGAGGCCCTTCACGTCGCGCTCCTCTGCCACGCTCAGCGGCGTGTCGATGAACACCTCGAGGAATTCCCCGTCCGCGATCAGCGAGCGCACCATCTCGCGCTCGGCGCGGAACGGGCTGATGAAGGCGGTGATCACGATCAGCCCCGCGTCGGTCATCAGCTTGGCCACCTCGCCCACGCGGCGGATGTTCTCGATCCGGTCGGCCTCGGTGAAGCCCAGGTCCTTGTTGAGGCCATGGCGCACGTTGTCGCCGTCGAGCAGGAAGGTGTGCCGGTTCATCCGGTGCAGCTTCTTCTCGACGAGGTTGGCGATGGTGCTCTTGCCCGAACCCGACAGGCCGGTGAACCACAGCACCGCCGGCTTCTGGTTCTTGAGCGAAGCATGGGCCTCGCGGCTGATGTCGAGCGCCTGCCAGTGCACGTTCTGCGCGCGCCGCAGCGAGAAGTTGAGCATGCCGGCGGCGACCGTGGCATTGGTGATCTTGTCGATCAGGATGAACCCGCCCAGCGTCCGGTTCTCGGCATAGGGCTCGAACACCACCGGCTTGTCGGTCGCCAGCTCGGCCACGCCGATGGCGTTGAGGTCCAGCGTCTTGACCGCCGTATGCTCCATCGTGTTGACGTTGACCGCATACTTGGGCTGCTGCACCGTCGCCGAAACGGTCTGCGCGCCCAGCTTCAGCCAGTAGCTGCGGCCCACGTGCAGCGCCTCGTCGTTGAGCCAGACCAGTGTCGCCTCGAACTGGTCGGCCACTTCCGGCGGATTGTCCGCCACGGAAATCACGTTCCCGCGCGAGCAGTCGATCTCGTCGGCAAAGCAGACGGTGACCGACTGGCCGGCCACGGCCTCGTCCAGGTCCCCGTCCATGGTGACGATCCGCGTCACCTTGCTGGTCTTGCCCGAGGGCAGCACCCGCACCTCGTCGCCCGGCTTCACCGCGCCAGTCGCGATCAGGCCGGAAAAGCCGCGGAAGTCGAGGTTCGGGCGGTTCACCCACTGCACCGGCATGCGAAACGCCTTGCCGGCATCGCGTGCAGAGTTGACCTCAACCGATTCCAGGTGGTCGACCAGCGTCGGCCCCTGATACCACGGCGTATTCTCCGAACGGGTGGTGATGTTGTCGCCCTTGAAGCCCGAGATCGGCATGGCGGTGAAGCCCTCGATCCCGATCGACTTCGCGAATTCGGCATAGTCGGCCACGATCGCGTCATACTGGGCCTGGTCGTAGTCGATCAGGTCCATCTTGTTGACCGCCAGCACCAGGTTGCGGATGCCGATCAGGTGGCACAGGTACGAATGCCGCCGGGTCTGCACCAGCACGCCCTTGCGCGCATCGATCAGGATCACGGCAAGGTCGGCCGTGCTCGCGCCGGTCACCATGTTGCGGGTGTACTGTTCGTGTCCCGGGCAGTCGGCGACGATGAACTTGCGCTTCTCGGTGTTGAAGAAGCGGTAGGCCACGTCGATCGTGATCCCCTGCTCGCGCTCGGCGGCAAGGCCGTCCACCAGCAGGGCAAAGTCGATCTCCTGCCCCTGCGTGCCCACCTTCTTGGAATCGGAGTGCAGCGCGTCGAGCTGGTCCTCGAAGATCATCTTGCTGTCATAGAGCAGCCGCCCGATCAGGGTCGACTTGCCGTCATCCACCGACCCGCAGGTGATGAACCGCAGCATGGTCTTGTGCTGGTGGGTTTCCAGATACTTGTCGATATCCTCGGCGATGAGGGCATCGGTGACATAGACGGGTTCTTCGGTGGTGGTGGTCTGGTCAGACATCTTACTCTCCGTCATGCTGAACTTGCTTCAGCATCCATCGCGCGTTTGGCGATGGCGGTGCGGACTAGGCACTGGGTTGCATCGAGATTTGGGCCAGACCGAGCCGAAAACGGTGGGACTGGGTGATCCGGAGCGCAGCGTACTTCAGTACGTGAGCACCGGAAGCGCGCAGACCCGCCGTTTGCAGGCCGGTATGGGCCAAATGTCGGTGCAACCTAGAAATAGCCCTGCTGCTTCTTCACTTCCATGCCGGCGCCGCCGGCATCCTTGTCGATGGCGCGGCCCTGGCGCTCCGAGGTTGTCGTCAGGAGCGTTTCCTGGATCACCTCCGGCAGGGTCTTGGCCTCGCTCTCAACGGCGCCGGTCAGCGGGTAGCAACCCAGCGTGCGGAACCGGATCGAACGCTCGACGGGCACTTCGCCGGGCTTCAGCGGGAAGCGGTCGTCGTCGACCATCAGCAGCATCCCGTCGCGCTCCACAGTCGGGCGCTTGGCCGCGAAGTACAGCGGCACGATCGGAATGTCGTTGAGGTGGATATACTGCCACACGTCCAGTTCGGTCCAGTTCGAGATCGGGAAGACGCGGATCGATTCGCCCTTGTTCTTGCGGGCGTTGTAGAGGTTCCACAGCTCGGGCCGCTGGTTCTTGGGGTCCCAGCCGTGGCTGGCCGTGCGGAACGAGAAGATGCGCTCCTTGGCGCGGCTCTTTTCCTCGTCGCGGCGGGCGCCGCCGAAGGCCGCATCGAACTGCCACTTGTCGAGAGCCTGCTTGAGCCCTTCGGTCTTCCACATGTCGGTGTGAAGCGCGCCGTGGTCGAACGGATTGATCCCCCGCTCCATCGCCTCGGGATTGTGGTAGACCAGCAGCTCCATGCCCGAAAGCTCGGCCATCTTGTCGCGCAGCTTGTACATTTCCTGGAACTTCCAGGTCGTGTCCACGTGCAGCAGCGGGAACGGCGGCGGGCTCGGGTAGAACGCCTTGCGCGCCAGGTGCAGCATCACCGCGCTGTCCTTGCCCACCGAGTAGAGCATCACCGGGCGCTCCGCCTCGGCGACGACTTCGCGGATGATGTGAATGGCCTCTGCCTCAAGTCGCTCGAGGTGGGTCAGCGCGGACTTCGCATTGTGGTCGGACATCGACTTTGTCCCTCTCTCGGTTCTGTCGTTGCCCCGCTCATCGCTGACTCGCCTTGACCCCGAAGCTCCCATATGGGAGCAAAATGCATGGCCTTCATTCCTGCCGATCAACGCGAGCTGTTCCTCCCCCTGATCGAGGGCATCTCCGAGGACCCGCCGTGGGGCACCTTCATGCGCAACCTCGCCGCGCGGACCTACGCCCGCCGCGCGTTCCTGATCATCACGCTGGCCAATGCCATGCCCACGCAAGAGCCAACGATCCTGCATTTCGCCGCCCCCCGCGCCGCCCACGAGCCGCCGCTCGACTTTGAGCGGATCGCCGGCCTGCGCCTTCATCCCTATGGCCAGTTGCGGCCAGAGCGGGTTTACAGCCTTGAGGAGATGCTGGATTTCAGCGACCTCGAACACCTCGCCGCGCAGCGCGCCGCGCTGGACGAGATGGGCATTCGCTTCGGGCGGTGGCTGCGCGTCTCCGCCGGCACGGCCGACGCCTGGCTGGTGCTGGTCCGCGAGCGTGAGGATTTCACCGCAGCGGCCGTGGCCACGCTCAGCGCCATTGCCCCGCTGTTTGCCGCGGCGCTGCGTGCCCAGGTGGAACGGGCCGAGCAGGTGCTGCAAACCGCGATGGCGCACCAGGCGCTGGGCGGGATCGGCGTGGGGCAGCTCGCCTTCGATCGCGAAGGGCGGATCATGGCCGCCGATCCCGTGGCGCAAGGCGCCCTGCCGATTGCCGAAGACCCCGGGGGCCGGCCGGGGCGCCGCCTGCAAGTCCTCCCCGACATTGCCCGGCAGGTGGACGAGGCCTGCGCCGCCATCGCCGACGGGGCGCCGGGCGCCGTCAGCGTCATCGCGCTCGATCGGCATCGCGGCCTGTTCCTGCTCCTCCGCCAGGCGGATCTGGACCTGCCGATGCCCAGTGCCGTGCCGGCCCTGATCGGAACGGTCCGCATTGCCCCTCCGGCCAACGCCCGCAGCATCGTCGCGGCCATAGCATCGCTTCACGGCCTCTCGGACCGTGAAGCGGCGCTGGCCTATGGGCTGGTGCGCGGCGAATCCATTGTCGAGGCCGGAACGCGCCTGCGCCTCACCCCGGAAACCGCCCGCAACTATTCCAAGCGCATCTATGCCAAGACCCGCACCAGCGGCCAGGCCGACCTGGTCCGCCTGATCCTTACCGGCCTCGCGCCATTTGCGGGGTGAAACCTGGTATCACTCCTGCCCCAGCCTCGCGCAGGCCAGCGCCAGTTCTTCCAGCCGGAAAGTCTGCTCGAACACCACGCCATAACGCGGGGGGCGGCGCCAGCGAATCTTGGCGTGGATCGTCGGCAGCACTTTGCTCTCGATCCGCACCAGCTCGTCGATCATCAGCCAGCCCGGACAATCGATCGCCGCGCCGCGCTGTGAAAGATCGCGCATGGTAATTGGCGTTCGCAGGCCGCCGGTGCACAGCACGGCTTCCACGGCGACGTGCAGCCGTGGCTGGCGGCGTGGATAGGGGCCTTGATGCGCGGCAATCAGGCGCGGCAGGTCAACCTCGTCGACGAATAAGCATCCCGCCAGTTCGCCGTTCTGCCACACCAGCTGGATCGCATGGCGGTCGCCATTCTCGAACTCGATGGTCAGGTGGCCGTGCTCGGGCAGGGCGTGAAACAGCCGCAGCTTGAGCCCGTTCTCGGATACGTCGCGCACCACGCAAAGAAATTCACGCTTGTCGGCAATCAGCTTGGCGGGCCGGATCATGACCGTGACCCGCGACGACCCGCGTCGCTCCTCGCCCCAGTCGCCGTGATCACCGTCCTCGGCGACCTCCGGCGTCCGCCTTCCCCATGCGAACTGTTCCATGATGCAAACCCTCGGCTTCCCGGCGCCGTTTCCCGACGGCGTTTTCCCGATCATCTGCCAAAACCCTTACCGTCGCCTTAAAAAATCGCGGTCTTTCATAAGCATGCAAACGATATCTGACGGAGCGACTGCACTTCTCCCGCGGTTGAACCTTGCTGTCCAAGCTGCCAAACCCACGCGCATGACCGAGCCTTGCGCAGCCACTGAACAGCGTCCCGAGCACCGCATGACCATCGCGGCGCACGGCGGGCCCGAAGTCCTGCAGTGGGCGCCCGTCGATCTGCCCCCGCCGGGCCCCGGCGAGGTCCGCCTGCGCACCCGGGCTGCCGGGCTCAATTTCATCGACACCTACCATCGCTCCGGCCTCTATCCGCAGCCCCTGCCCACCGGCCTCGGCCTCGAAGGCGCCGGCGTGGTCGAAGCCCTGGGCGAAGGCGTCACCGGTTGGCAGCCAGGCGATCGCGCCGGGATCTTCACCGGCCCGCCCGGCGCCTATGCCACGGCGCGCAACGTGCCCGCTGCCCAGCTCGTGCGCCTGCCGGATTCCGTGCCGGACGAAGTCGCCGCCGCCATCATGCTCAAGGGCGCCACGGCCGAATTCCTCGTCGAACGCTGCGCCAGGGTCCAGCCCGGCTCGCCGGTGCTGGTTCATGCCGCCGCGGGCGGGGTTGGCCAATTGCTCGTCCAATGGCTGAAGCACATCGGCGCCGCGGTCATCGGCACGGCTGGCGGCGCCGCCAAGGTTGCCCTGGCCGGGGCCGCCGGGGCGGACCACGTGATCGACTATGCCGTGGAAGACGTCGCCGCCCGGGTGCGGGACCTGACCGGGGGCGAAGGCGCGCAAGTCGTGTTCGACGGCGTCGGTGCCGCCACCTGGGAGGCTTCCCTCGCCGCCACCGCGCGGCGCGGGCTCATCGTCAGCTACGGCAACGCCAGCGGCCCGGTCACCGGCGTCGCCCTCGCCAGCCTCGCTGCCGCCGGCTCGCTCTACGTCACCCGCCCGACCCTCTTCGACTATTACCGCGCACCCGAGGAACGCGCCGCCGGCATGGCCCGACTGTTCAGCCTCGTTGCCGCCGGGGTCCTCACGGTCAACATCGGCCAGCGCTTCGCCCTGAAGGACGCCGCCCAGGCCCACCGCGCCCTCGAAGCCCGCCAGACCACCGGCTCCACCGTCCTCCTGCCATGATCGGAAGCCCCCCGGAAACTCCGGTTAATTATATTAAATATCAATACCTTTTGTGGCAATTCCGATAGTGGATGCCCGCATGCATTTCATCAACTAACCCTCCCGGCCCAAGGCCGCCGGCCCCGCCTTGCCCGCGAGATCGGACCGGGCAATAAGACCGGGAGGAGGCAAGGCCATGCGGATCGACATCACCGGGCTGCTCGACGGCTTCGTCGGCTATGACCCGCTGACGCTCGGCCTCGCCCCCGGCATGTGCCTGATCGTCGATTTCACCACCCCGGTCGGCCAACGCCTCGCCAACCTCCCACCGGCGGCGGAGAGCTGGCTGGCGAGCCTCCCCTGTCCGGCCATCGCCGTCAGCAACTCGATCGCCGGGGTCCGCGGCTTCGACCTGTCGCTCACCGACGAAGCCCACGTCGAGCGTCTGGTCGCCGCGGTGGCCGCCAACCCGGTTGCCTCGACCATCCTGATCCAGACCCTCCGGCTGGTCGACAATCTGCCGCTGCTCGATGGCCTGACCGTGGAATCCCTCGCCTTCGCCTCGCTCCAGCAGGGCGACGAGTTCCGTACCTGGCTGAAGGCCCTGCCGCCGGCGCAGCGCGAGGCACCGGCCATCGCGACCGCCGATCCACCGGTCGTTGTCGGCCGCAACGGTGACCTGCTCACCCTGCTCCTCAATCGCCCGGAAACCCGCAACGCGGTCGACGTCGCCATGCGCGACGCCTTGTTCGAGGCCTTCAGTCTCGCCGTGATCGAGCGCGACATCCGCCGCGTCGAAGTGCGCGGGGCGGGGGACAGCTTCTGCACCGGAGGCGCCCTGGGCGATTTCGGGCGGGTCGGCAGCGGAGCTGCCGGTCATATGGTTCGCACCGAACGCCTGCCCGCGCGGATGCTCGCCGTGGCCGGCCACAAGTTTCACTTCCACCTTCAGGGCGCCTGCGTCGGCGCCGGAGTGGAGATGGCGGCCTTCGGCGCGCGGGTCACCGCTTCGCCCGATGCGTTCCTGCGCCTGCCCGAGGTCTCGATGGGCCTGATACCCGGCGCTGGGGGAACGGTCAGCGTCACCCGCCGCGTCGGCCGGCAGGCCGCCGCCTGGCTGATGCTGACCGGCCAGCGGATCAGCGCCCGCACCGCCCTGCGCCTGGGGCTGGTTGACGAGATCGTGCGCTGAACCCAATGCCTGCCGAGCCCGAGGAATTTCCAGCCAATGACCGATGAGCCCCACGCGCTGCCACTTGCTCCGGATTTCGTCCCCCGACAGGTGGCGCGATCGGACCTGGTCAGGGAAGTCAGCGTCATCGACCTATTCACCCTGGAGCGGCTTGACGACCAGTTGTTTCGCAACCGGATCAACCAGACCAATGTAAACGGCACCCTGTTCGGCGGCCAGGTCCTGGCACAGTCGCTCGCTGCTGCCTGCGGGACCGTACCGGAAAGCCGTCCGCCCCATTCGCTCCATGGCTATTTCGTGCGGGCCGGGGACGCAAGCATACCTGTGCTCTACCAGGTGGAGCGCACGCTGGACGGTGGAAGCTTTTCCATGCGGCGAGTGATCGCACTCCAGAAAGGGTTGCCGATCCTGCATATGGAATGCTCGTTCCACCAGCCCGAACTCAGCTTCGACCGTCAAATGCCAGCGCCGGACGTCCCCCGGCCCGAGGACCTTGCACCGCTTGCCGAGATCCTGCAGGCAAATGCGGATCGCGTTCCCCAGCTGTACATGGACCGTTTCGGCGACGCAGCTCCATTCGAAGTGAGGCCGGTTGATCCGACCCAGGACCTGCTCCCTTCGGCGAACAGTCGGCGCGCGGTCTGGATCCGGATGCCTGGCATGGCCGCCACGGACAGCCAGCTGCTGCACCAGATCGCTCTGACCTATCTGTCGGACTTCTGGCTACCCGTCACGGCAGTCGCTCCTTACGTACCCATGGTCCAAGTAGGCTCGTCGATGCGCCTCACCAGCCTCAATCATGCCATGTGGTTCCATCGGCCACTCCGCGCTGACGAGTGGCTGCTCTACGACGCCGACAGCCCGTCAATGGTCAATGGAACCGGCATCAGCCGCGGGATGCTGTATGACAGTTCGGGAATGCTGGTCGCTTCGGTCACGCAGGAAACCCTGTTTCGCCAACTCCGGCCAAAGGGTTGAGGCCCGTCAGGCCGGTTCCGCCCGCTCGCCAGCCACGCGCCGGCTGGCGTGCCAGGTGATGAACAATGTCGTGCCGACGATCACGGCCACACCTGCCCAAGTCGCCCGCGACGGAATCTCGCCGAAGAAGATCGCGCCGAAAGCGGCAGTTAGGATTATCCGGGAATAATCGACAGGAGCAACCACGCTCGCATCGCCCAAGGTCAATCCCCGGATGTAGCAGTACTGGGTGCCGATGCTTGCCGCGCCCATCGCGATCAGCAGCAGCCCATCGTGGGCGGTTGGCATCACCCACCCGGTCAGCAAGGCCATGGGCAGAGTGAACAGTGCTCCCAGCACCGCGGCCCAGGCCAGCAGGCTGAGTTGGCCGTGATCACGGGTCAGGGCCTTCACCCCGGTAAGCGAGAAGGCCAGCAGGAAAGCCGCGAACAAGCCGGCCGCGGCGGGCCACAACGGCAGGTGTTCGCCGCCACCGGGATTGAGGATGATCAGCACCCCTGCGAATCCGCCCAGGGTAGCAATCAGCCGGGAAGTGGGCACCCGCTCGCCCAAGACGAATATGGCCAACGGCACCATCCACAGCACGCGCGAGAATGACAAGGCGTTGGCCTCCGCCAGAGGCAGCAGCTGGTATGAGTAGTAGGCGAGGACCATCGAGGTGCTCGTCGCCATACTGCGGCTGAACAGCAGCCCGGGACGTCGGGTCCGGAACGCGCCGACCGGATTGCGCATAATCCACGGCAGCAGCACAATCAGCGCAATGACCTGACGGATGAACACCTGCATCGCCGGCGGCACGTCCTTGCCGAGGTACTTAACCAACGAGACCGAGACAACGAAACAGAAGGCCGCGCCGAGGATCCACATTCCGCCGGCGAGATTGCCCGACACCGCGCCGGTCTCACGACCGGGATCACGCATGCTCATGAGCCGCCGCAGAAGCATCGCCGGTCCTGGCCTCCAGCATCGGCTGACGCGGGATGAACAGCGCGATGGCCATGCTGAGAAGGGAGACCGCGGCGAGGAACGCGAATGTCATCATGTAGGCGTGAGCATCGGGATAGCTTGTGCCCGTGGCATTCGTGGCTGCGGAAGACGCCAAGGTGACTGAAATCATTTGCGCGCCGATCGCCTGGGCCAGAGCCCGCATGACCGAGCTGAGGCCGGTAACCTCGCTGGTTCGCTCGGGCGGGGCGGACTGCATTATCATCCCGGGAGCACAAGCAAACATGATCGTGGCGGCCGGGGAGATCAGCAGGATGCAGACCGCCAGGACGAATACGAGCGAACCGTGATACAAGGTCAGCGTCACGAACGCGAGGAAGTTGGCAACCGTCGCCAGGATCACGGCCGGGCGCATGGAATATCTGCGCGCAAGCAGCCCCGCCGCGAAGGCGGCAAGCCCGGAAGTGAGGTTGGTGGGCAACTTCACGAGACCGGCGATCGTGGCCGAAATTCCGAAGCCGACACCGGTCCAGACGGGCTGCTGGATCAGCGGCATGACCACTTGGGTGTAGGTGACCGGCCCCATCGACATGAAGAAGATCGCGCCGTTGACCATCGCGATAGTGGGATTGGCCAGCAGGCGTAGATCGACCAGCGGGTCTGGATGGCGCAGCTCATAGACAGCCCAGGCGGCAAGCACGGCCATGGCGAATACAATCAGGCCGACCGTGCGCGGATCGCTCCAGCCATGTGCCTTGGCGATATTGAAGGTAAGCAGCAGGGCAACGATGGGAATGACCACCAGGGCGCCAACGAAATCAATCTTGCCGGTCCGTGCGGATTGAGCGCTCTCAGGGAGCAGCCACACCGTTAGCACAAGAGCAAGGGCAGCGGCGATGGCGCCAACCGTGAAAATGTGCTGCCAGCCAAGATTGTCGATCACGAACCCGGAAATGATGAACCCGATGCCGGTACTGAGGGAATAGGTGCCGCCGAGCAGGCCGACACCAAGGTTCAGGTCCCGGCTGTCGTGAACGTGCTCCCGCAGCAGGCCAAAACCGAGCGGCAGGATCGCCACCGCGAGGCCCTGAATCGCCCGCCCCACGATGATCACGTCGAGGTCAGTCGCCAAGGCACTGATCGTAGATCCGATCAGCAGGGTAAGGAGCATCAGCTTGAACATCCGCGCCCGGCCGTAAAGATCGCCCAGGCGCGAGATGAGCACGGCGCTGCCCGCCGAAGCCAGGGCGAAGCTCGTGAAAAGCCATCCCACGTGGACCGGATCGCCGTATATGGCGAAAAGCTTGCCCAATGCATTGTACAGCATGCTGCCGCTCAGGGCGCTGGCGAACTCGCCAGCGATGATCAGCGCCAGCAGCGTCTTGAACGGCATTCCCCCATGCGCCCGCTCCGCCGCCGTTTGTCGCATGCTCATGAGACAATGGTAGACGAGTGTCGAGCGATCACAAGTCGCAGCGTGCAGGTCCGCGCGGCCCGCGGCCCACGCCGCAGGAATACCTGCGGCTTGCCGTCATGCATCACGCACGCGATCTTGGTAAGAAACTGATGCCTCAGGATATCACAGCCGTGGCAAGATTGCCCGCACCTCTTGTGGACCGGACGGCGTTTCGGTCCTACCGCAGGTATCCGCCGAACGCCGGAAACAGGCCCATGCTTCAAGAGTAGAGGATTGGTAGTGATTTACCGGGATGTCCGGGAGCCGCCGGCCCCAAACCTTGCAGCTTCCGCAACGTGGTGGTTGGCAGAATTGTCATCCCCCCTGCCCCAACTGCTCGCCCGCGCCGCCGCCCTGCGCGACGAGGGTCATGGCCGCATCCAGACCTGGTCGGGCAAGGTTTTCATCCCGCTCACCCAGCTGTGCCGGAACCTGTGCCACTACTGCACCTTCTCGCAGCCGCCGAAAAAGGGCGAGCGGGCCTATCTCTCGCGCGAGGAAGTCCTCGCCATTGCCCGCGCCGGCAAGGCCGCCGGGTGCACCGAGGCGCTGTTCACCCTGGGTGACAAGCCCGAACTGCGCTTCGCCCAGGCCCGTGACGAGCTGGCCCAGCTCGGCCATGCCACAACTATCTCCTACCTTCGCGAGATGTGCGCGGCGGTTCTCGCCGAAACCGGCCTGCTCCCCCATGTCAACGCCGGGGTGATGACCCGCGAGGAACTGGCCAGCCTGCGTCCGGTATCCGCCTCGATGGGGCTCATGCTCGAAAGCGTGTCCGAGCGGCTGTGCGAAAAGGGCGGCGCGCACTATCGCTCGCCCGACAAGGCGCCTGCCGCCCGGCTCGAAACCCTGCGCCTCGCTGGCGAGCAGGCCATTCCCTTCACCACCGGCATACTGATCGGCATCGGCGAAACCCGGGCCGAGCGGATCGAGGCCCTGCTCGCCATCCGTGATCTGCACGCGGCCTATGGCCACATACAGGAAGTCATCATCCAGAACTTCCGCGCCAAGGAGCGCACGCCGATGGCCGGGGCCCCCGAGCCGGACATGGACGACCTCTTGTGGACCATCGCCGCCGCCCGCCTGATCCTGGGCCCGGCCATGAACATCCAGGCCCCGCCCAACCTCTCGGCGAACGATTTCGGGCGGCTGGTGGAAGCAGGGATCAATGACTGGGGCGGCGTATCCCCGGTCACCCCCGACCATGTGAACCCCGAGGCTCCCTGGCCCGAAATCGCCCGCCTGCGCGAGGTCACCGAGGCGCAGGGCCGCGATCTTGTCCAGCGCCTGCCGGTCTATCCCGGCTGGACCGGACCTGGGTGGATCGACCCTGCCGTGCGGCCGGTCCTGCTCGCCGCCGCCGATGCCGATTACTACGCGCGGGCGGACAGCTGGTCGCCGGGCATTGCCCTCCCCCCACGCGATCGCCTCCAGCCGCGCCGTCCGGCAAGCCCCCCCGTCGCCGCCCTGATCGAACGGGCCATGGCCGGACAGCCGCTCAGTGAGGGCGAGATCGTCACCCTGTTCGCCGCGCGCGGCGACGATGTCGAACATGTCTGCGCCGCGGCCGACGAACTGCGCCGCAGGGTCAATGGCGACACCATCACCTATGTCGTCAACCGCAACATCAACTACACCAACATCTGCACCTTCCGATGCGGCTTCTGCGCCTTTTCCAAGGGCGACATGGCCGAGGAACTGCGCGGCCGCCCTTACGATCTCGATCGGGAGGAAGTGATCCGCCGGGTGCGCGAGGCGTGGGACCGGGGCGGTACCGAGGTTTGCCTCCAGGGCGGCATCCACCCCCACTATACCGGGCAGACCTACATCGACCTCGCCAGCGCGGTGATCGAGGCCGTGCCCGAGATGCACATCCATGCCTTCTCGCCGCTCGAAGTGCGCCAGGGCGCCGCTACGCTTGGCCTCGATCTCGTCACCTTTCTCACCCGGCTCAAGGCAGCCGGTCTCGGCACGCTTCCCGGCACCGCCGCCGAGATCCTCGACGACGAAGTCCGCGCGATCATCTGCCCGGACAAGCTCACGACCGCCGAATGGCTGGAAGTGGTCGGCACGGCCCATTCAGTTGGTCTCAAGACCACCTCGACGATCATGTTCGGCCACGTCGACACGCCGCGCCACTGGGCTCGCCACCTGATCCGCCTGCGCGAGCTGCAACAGCGGACCGGCGGGATCACCGAATTCGTGCCCCTGCCCTTCGTCCCGATGGAATCGCCGATGGCGCTCAAGGGCATGACCCGGATGGGGCCCACCTTCCGCGAAGTTCGGCTGATGCACGCCGTCGCCCGCCTCGCGCTCCATCCCCACATCACGTCAATCCAGACCTCATGGGTCAAGCTCGGCGCCGATGGGGTGCGCGCGATCCTCGATGGCGGGGCTAACGACCTGGGCGGCACCCTGATGAACGAAAGCATCTCCCGCGCTGCCGGAGCGCAGCACGGGCAGGAAATGCCGCCCGAGGAAATGGAGCGCCTGATCCGCTCCATCGGCCGTATTCCGCGCCAGCGTTCCACCCTCTACGGCGAAGTGAGCGAACCAGTCCGCGCCCGCGGCTTTGCGGCGCCCGAACTCGCCCCCCTGGTCCAGACCCCGCCGCGCAGGCGGGAAAAAACACAACCGAAGGATGCCCTTGCCGATGTCTGATACGCCACTCGCCACGATCGCCGTTCTTGGGGGAACCGGCAAGGAGGGTGGCGGACTTGCCCTGCGCTGGGCCCACAAGGGCCACAAGGTTATCATCGGCAGCCGCTCGGCCGAACGCGCCCAGGCTGCCGCCGACGAGATGAATGCCACCCTTGGCAGCGCCAACGCCAGCGGCGCCACCAACCCCGATGCCGCCGCCGCCGCCGATATCGTGGTGCTTTCCGTACCCTTCGCGGGCCAGCTCGCGGCGGTCGAGGAAGTGGCCGAACACCTCGCGGGCAAGATCCTGATCGATGTCACCGTCCCCCTGGTCCCGCCCAAGGTCAGCGTGGTCCAGCTGCCCAACGGCGGCTCCGCCGTGGCCGCCGTCCAGGAGAAGCTGGGCGAAGGCGTGCGCGTCGTCTCGGCATTCCAGAACATCTCGGCTCACCACCTCGCCCACCTTGACGAAGAGATGGACTGCGACGTGCTGGTCTGCGCCAACGATCCCGCCGCCGCCGATGCCGTGGTTGAACTCGCCCGCGAGATCGGCCTGCGCGCCTGGAATGCGGGGCCGCTCGCCAACTCGGTCGTGGCCGAGGGGCTGACTTCGATCCTGATCGCGCTCAACCGGCGCTACAAGGTCCCGGGCTCGGGCATTCGTATCACCGGCATCTGATTGTCTGCCAAGCGCTTGCTCCGGCTCCTCGGGGCGCGCTAGGCTTTGCGTGATGACTGCTCCCGCCCCCGTCATGCTGCAGCCCGTTCCGGGCATCCCCCTGATCTCCTCGGGCGACGATCTGGGCGCGGTCCTGTGCGGCGCACTGGACGAAGCTGGGCTGGCGCTCGCCGATGGCGACGTGCTGGTCCTGGCCCAGAAGATCGTATCCAAGGCCGAAGGGCGGCAGGTCTCTCTGGCGAACGTCATACCGTCGCCGCGCGCCATCGAGGTGGCGGCGGAGTGCGACAAGGACCCGCGCCTCGTCGAACTGATCCTGTCCGAGGCTGATGAGATCATGCGCCTGCGCAAGGGCGTCATCATCGTGCGCCACCGCCTTGGCCTCGTTCTGGCCAATGCCGGGATCGACCAGTCCAACGTCGATCACGCGGGAGGCCCTGCCGCCCTGCTCCTGCCGCTCGACCCGGATGCTACTTGCCAGCGTCTGCGCGCGGCCATTTCCCACCGCACCGGCAAGGCCATCGGCGTGGTCATCATCGACAGCCTCGGCCGGGCATGGCGCAGCGGCACGGCGGGGACCGCAATCGGCGTTGCCGGTCTGCCCGCCCTGCTCGACCTGCGTGGCCGCCCCGATCTCTATGGCCGCAAACTCGAAACCAGCGAACTCGGCCTTGCCGACGAGATCGCCGCCGCCGCCTCGTTGGTCATGGGCCAGGCCGCCGAGGGCACGCCGGCCGTCCTCGTCCGCGGCCTTTCCCTGCCCGCCGATCCCGGTTCCGCCGCCGATCTGATCCGTCCCCGCGCGCTGGACCTGTTTCCATGATCGTCGTCCTCGCCGGTGGGGTCGGCGGCGCCCGCTTCGCCAACGGATTGGCCGCCCTCCTCCCGCCCGGCCAGCTCACCGTGGTCGTCAACGTGGGCGACGATTTCGACCATCTCGGCCTGCGCATCTGCCCCGACCTCGACACGGTCACCTACACCCTCGCCAATCTCAACAACCGCGAACTCGGCTGGGGCCAGCTCGGCGAGACGTGGAACTTCATGGACGCCCTGCGCAAGCTTGACGGGCCAGACTGGTTCAACCTCGGCGACCGCGATCTTGCCACGCACATCCTGCGCACTCATCGCCTCAATGCAGGTGAGCCGCTCTCCGCCATCGTCGCCGATATCGCCCGCGCCCGGGGCATCACCCAGACCATCCTCCCCGCAACCGACGACCCACTGCGGACCAAGGTCCTCACCGACGACGGCGAACTGGATTTCCAGGACTATTTCGTCCGCCGCCGCTGCGAGCCGGTGTTCCGCGCCATCCGCTTCGCCGGGGCCGAACAGGCCCGCGCCCACCCGCAGGTGCTTGCCGCCCTGGCCGACCCCGCGGTCGAGGCGATCCTGATCGCCCCGTCCAACCCGCTGCTCAGCCTCGCGCCGATCCTCGCCGTTAGCCAGATTGCCGATGCGCTGGCCGCCCGCACCGTGCCCTGCGTGGCCGTCTCCCCATTCATCGCCGGACAGGCGGTCAAGGGCCCCGCCGCGAAGATCCTGCGCGAACTCGGCCTTAAGCCCGGCCCCGCCGCTATTGCCGCCCACTACGGCGCCCTGCTGGATGGCCTCGTCATAGACCAAGGTGACGAGCCCGAACTCGCCGCCCCGGCACTCCTGCGCACCGATATCCTGATGCAGGACGATGCCGGCCAGCAGCGCCTCGCGCGCGAAGTGCTCGACTTCGCGCGCGATCTTGGGGGCGGCGGCTAGGGTGCCGGCACGGATCGTCATCCCCGCTCGCGCGCCCGAGTTCGGCAAGAGCCGGCTGGCCGCAGCGCTCGCTCCGACCGAGCGCACCGCCCTCGCCCTGCGCCTGTTCGACCATGTCGTGGGGACGGCGCTCTCAGCCGATCCAAGTGCAACCGTCTACGTTATCAGCAACAGTCCAGATCTGCTGGCCCGCGCGCAGATGCATGGGGCGCATGCGCTGGTCGAGCGAGGCGAAGGCCTCAATAGCGCCCTCGAACAGGCGGCTGGCGACCTCGGCGGCAGCGATCCGCTCTTCACCCTCAGCATCGATCTTCCGCTGCTTACGGCCGCCGATGTCGTGGCCATGCTGAAACAAGCTGCCGACGTGGCCTGCGCCACCGATGACGCAGGCGAAGGGACCAACGCGCTTCTCATGCGCCGCCCCGGCCTGATCCCCTATTGCTACGGGCCCGGCAGCCTCGCCGCCCACCGCGCGGCCGCGGCTGCCAAGGGGCTGTCCTTCGCCGCAATCCACCGACCGGGTCTCGCGCGGGACCTTGATCTGCCCGCCGATCTCGCCCTGCTAGATCCCACCTGGGCCGCCATCTGAAGCCTAGTCGCAAAAATGGGGCGCGGCGATCCGTTCGCCGCGCCCCATTTTTCCTTGCCCGATCAGAGCCCTGCGGGCAGCCCGATCGACTTCTCCTGTAGGAACTCGTCGATCCAGCGGGGGCCGTATTCCCGGCCCACGCCTGACCGCTTGTAGCCGCCGAACGGCGCATAGCTGGCCATGGCTCCGCCGAACCCGCCGTTGATCGAAACGCCGCCGGCCCGGATCTGCAGGGCCATGCGGTAGGCTTGCGCCGGATCGGCGCTCATGACCGCACCACCCAAGCCAAAATCCGAATCGTTCGCCAGCTTGATCGCTTCCTCGTCGGTATCGAAGCCGATCACGGCGCCGACCGGACCGAAGACTTCCTCCTGGGCCAGCCTGGAGCTGTTGTCGACGTTGTCGAACAGGGTCGGCGTGTAATAGAAGCCCTTGGGCAGGTCCTCGGGGCGCTTGCCGCCAGTGACGAGCGTGGCGCCGCCATCGTGCCCGGCCTGGACATACCGCTCCACCGTATCGCGCTGGCTGGCGCGGATCAGCGGGCCCATCGTGGTTGCCTCGTCAAGCGGATTGCCGACCTTGTTGGCCTCCAGCGCCCCCTTCATGATCTCCACGAACTGAGGCCGCACCGAATTGTGCACGAGATAGCGCGTCAGCAGCGCGCAACCTTGGCCGCAGTTGGAAACGAGGCCGCCTGCCGCCGAATAGGCCGCGTGCACCAGGTCGGCATCGGCGCGAACGATCATGGCCGACTTGCCGCCAAGCTCGGTATGCACCTTCTTCAACGTGGGCGCGGCCTGCGCCGCGATCAGCGCGCCGACCTTGTCCGAGCCGGTGAAGGTTACCATGTCGATCGACTTGTGCTCGGTCAGCAGCTTGGCGCAATCGAGCCCGCCATTGACTACGTTGAGCACGCCCTTGGGCAGGCCCACCTCGTCGGCGATCTGGCCGAACAGCAGAGCCGAGAACGGTGTGAACGGCGAAGGCTTGAGCACCATGGTGCAGCCGGCCAGCAGCGCGGGGACAACCTTGGCCATGTTGAGCAGGAACGGGAAGTTGTAGCCGGTAATGCCCGCCACGACGCCCCACGGCTCCTTTACCACGGTCACCAGTCCGAGCGAATCGCGCATCCCTGGCACCCACGGCGGGCTGATGATCAGTTCGCCACTTTCGGGCTTGATCGTCTCGGCATATTCGATGCCATACATCATGTGCTGAAGCGGAAGGACCGTCTGGATCGAGTGCGCCAGACCGATGGTCGTGCCCACTTCCGCGATCGTCAGCGCCTGGATCTCGGGCAGGCGGCGGGTCAGCACGGCATGCATCCTGCGCATCACTGCCGCACGCTCGCGGAACGACATCCGCGGCCACGGGCCATTGTCGAAGGCCTCGCGCGCCGCAACTATCGCCGCTTCGGTTTCCTCCAGGCCCGCCAGCGGGGCGAAACCGATGGTAACCTCGGTAGCCGGGTTGAGCACGGCTTCCCGGTCACCCGATTCGGGCTTCACCCATTCATTGTTGATGTAGAGTTTGTCGAGGTTCGTGAACGGAACGGTCATGCGGGATCACTCGCAAAAAGCAGGTGCGAAGCTGGTGCATCGCGACCGCAGGTAATTTCGATAGGGAATTGACGCTCAGGCCTTCGCCGGAGGCCAGTCCTTGCCGGAAGGATCACCGATGGTCTGGATAATCCGCTCGGGGCAGGCCTTGGCGCCGTTGCGGGCTGCTGCTTCCATGCCGGGCGGTACGTCGAACCCATCGCTGTCGATGTAGCCCAGATCATCGAGCGGATAGAGCTCGGGCGCAACGGCCTGGCATCGGGCATGGCCAACGCACTTGGCGCGGTCGATCACGACTTTCATGGTCTCTCCTCCATCTCTTCCAGACGCGCTTGAATTCTCGATTCTGCGCGACTGAACTATCCAGTTCAGTATGTGGTCGCACGCGCCGCGTCAATCGCCGCACTGCACGCCCGCGAACCAACGCCCCGCCCTCCAGGTTAACGCATTCCTGCCGCGCTTCCCCGGGAATGCACGGCCCGGCCGCTAAAGGTGGATTTCAGCCATCCATTCTAGACCCGCAGATCACAGTTCATTCTGGCGGTGACCCCATGGCAGCAGACGACATTACGGCAATCGGCAGGTTCTTCGAGACCGACCGCGACGATGCCAAGTCCCGACAGCACGTCGCCGATCTGGTGGCCGCCCGTGGTCGTGCCGCGCTTGACGCACTGTACGAGCGCATCGCTTCCAATCCCCACACCCGCGGCTTCTTCCCCGACGATGCCGCCACTGACCGCGCCAAGAACGCCCAACTGCGCCACTGGCTGGCCCTGTTCCGCGACGGGATCTCACCCGATTACCAGGCCTCGGCTGAACGGATCGGACAGACTCATGCCCGCATAGGGCTAGATCCGGCATGGTACATCGGCGGCTACCCGCGACGAACAGCACGTGCATCACGAACACCGGCATGGTGAGCCGCCCCAGTGCCGCCAGCGCTCGGTTTCCCGCCACCTGCGGGAGACCGGCCAGGCCCAGGCACGCCACAACAGCGATCCCGGCAACCGGCAGGACCGGCAGCCGCCACGCCAGGTTTGCCAACTGCGGCGAACTTGCCGTTGCAAAGGGCAGGTTGGCGCCGAACCACGGCAGCATCACGAACGTCGCGACAAGCCCCGAAAGGGCCAGCGCCACGAGGACCACCACCCGATGCGCCCGCGACTGCCCGATGACCAGCCGCTCTACGCCATCCGGCCGCAACACCACGCCGATGGCGTAAAACAGCGCGTGGGCACAAACGAGGCGTACGACAACCGGCGCGCCAAGCATTGGTGCCACCAGCTTCATCGCCACCGCCAGCACCAGCAGCACCGCCGCCCCCCAACGTGGAACGACGGCGGCGGCAATCAGGTGCAGCCAGAACAGCACGTAGAGAAACCAGAACTGCGAAACGGTTTTCCACGGGAGGGCCAGGATTGTCGGCCAATAGCCGGACACCGGATTGTTCACCGCGGTGCCAAGCGCAGCGATGACCGTGAACTGGAGGGCCGACCACAGAAAGTAGGGCGCCACGATCCCCGTCCCAAGGCCCCGGACGAAGCCGGCGGCATCCCGCTCCAATCTATGCGGCACCATCAGACCCGCCAGCAGGAAGAACAGCGGCATATGGAAGGTGTAGATGGCAAAGAACAGCCAACGGAAAGCAGTCAGGCCCGCCCCGAGCCGGGAATCGATCAACCCGCCCAGGGCATGGCCAAAAACCACCAGGACAATGCCGCAGCCCCGGGCAGCGTCCAGCCAGCCAATCCGCGCCGGGCGCTCATCAGCGCCGGCTGGCGGGGGCCGCATCAACCAGCGCCCGAAGGCGATGCCCGGCTGCTCGATCCATCGGAACCCAGCCCGGGCCGCCACGACCGCGCCGATCACTGCCGCCGGCGCAGCTGCAGCTCCCGGCAGCCAGGCATAGGCCAACGCGATCGCCAGCGGATGCAGCAGATAGAGGGAGTAGCTCGATTCCCCCAACTTCGGCAGGAGCCCGGCGGAGAGGACCGGCCAAGCCTGCCGGTCCCGCCGCACCACCACCAGCAGGAACAGGCCCGGCATCACCAGCCATGGGGCTAGTACCTGCCACAGGTTCATCGCGGCATGATGGAAATGTCCGAAGGAGACCAGGATCGCAGCCGTCATTATCGAGAGGAAGGCTGCCGTATGGGCCAGCAAGACCGGCAGCCGGATCTCCCGGGAATGATAGCGGAATGCCTGGTAGCCGAGCGCCGCGGCATAGATCATACCGGGCCGCGCCAGCGGGATGCGCAGGTCCAGCACCAACGACGCAAGAGCCAGCAGAAGGATGGCGGCCGGCAGCAGCAGGATCAGCACATCGGCCGCCCGCCGATGCAGCACCATGACCGCCGCGGCGAATAGTCCATACCACCCCAGCTCGATGATCAGGGTCCAGCTCACGCCCAGGATGGCCCGCTGGCCAGCGAGGTCCTGCACCAGCAGCAGATTGGCGAGCCAGATTCCCGGCGTGTCCCCCCGCACCCACGCCCATTCCGGGAGCCAGCCAAGCGCCCCGACTGCCACCGCCAGCACAAGCGCCGCGAGATAGAGCGGGTAGATGCGCAGCAGGCGGCGCACGGTGAATGCACCGGGGTCGAGGCCCCGGCGAACCGAAAGTGGGATGACGAAACCGCTGATCAGGAAGAACAGCACCACCCCGGCAATGCCTGGGGACAGGACAGCCACAGCCCCAAGCCACGTACCGACGGAGCGATCCGCGATATGCTGGATAAGGACCAGCCCCGCCGCGATCATCCGGAGGCTGTCCACAAACGGCATTCTGGAGGTTTCAAGGCTGGCCATTGGAAGACCGGCGTAACACCGTCAGAAATATGCGTTCAACTTGTTACATCCGTCCGCTATTGTATAATTGATCCGTAATGGTCGAAACATCACCCAAGACATTAATTAAAAACAGGCATGCAACCGCAGATCATCTACATTTCGGGATCGGGGCGAAGCGGGTCCACCTTGCTCGAGCGCGTCTTCCATTCCGCCCCCGGGGTGTTTGCGCTTGGCGAGTTTCATTGCCTGTGGCGATTGCCTCCGGAAGAGATCACCTGCGCCTGCGGAGCTGGATTTCGAAACGATCCGTTTTGGCAGGCCGTCTGCGAGCGGGCCGGCTTCGACGCGGCGATGCTTGCCGAACTGCGCGCCCTCGAGGCCCGCGTTTGCCGCAGTGGCTTTATTGCGCGCCACGGATTTTCGCTGCCACGGCTCCGCAGCGCCCCGGACGTGGCCCGTTTTCTGGATCTCCAGCAGCATCTGTTCACCGCCATCGCCGCCGAATCCGGCGCCCACACCCTGGTCGACAGCTCAAAGGCGGGGCCCCGCGCGTGGCTGCTGGCCTGCCGCCCGGCGGTTACCGTTGCCCACCTGTACCGAGCGCCGGAAGATGTCATTGCCTCGTGGCGCTCGCGCAAGTTCGATCCCGGCCTGGGCACGGCGATGGCCCGCCCGTCCGTCGCTGCGGCTGCGGCGGACTGGCTGAAAGCGGAACTGCTCGCCAGCCGCCTCGGAACGCAGCGCAAGGTCGTCCGGCTTGACTACGCCAGCCTGTGCGAGGCCCCCCGCGACCGGTTCCGGCAGCTATGCGCCGGCCTTGACCTTGACCATCCACCCGAAGCCAACTGGGCCGGTCCAACCAGCTTTCTGCAAGGAGATTGCTACCACTCGCTGAACGGCAACCCCGACCGGTTCGAGCGCGGCGCCGTCACCATCACCCGACGCGACACCCGTAGGACCGACCTCCCGTCAGCCGAACGCCTTGCCATCCGCGCCGTCGCCAGGATCCTGCGCCGTCTTGCGCCCCCACCTGATTGAACTGCAGCCAAACTCTGACCGGCCCGTTCATTCGGCAGCATCCGCCTGACAATCCGCCGAAATTCAAGAAACCAGGCTGGCTACCGGCACATAGTCGTAGCCAAGATCACGCGCGACCGCCTCATAGGTGACCTGGCCCTCGTGCACGTTCAAGCCGGCGGCAAGGTGCGGATTGGCCTTGAGCGCGGCCTTCCAGCCGAGGTCGGCTATCCGAAGGGCGTGCGCCAGGGTCACATTGTTCAACGCATAGGTGCTGGTGCGCGCCACGGCTCCGGGCATGTTGGCGACACAGTAGTGTACGATCCCATCGACCACGTAGGTCGGCTCCGCATGCGTGGTGGCCCTGCTCGTTTCGAAGCAGCCACCCTGATCGATGGCCACGTCGACCAGCACCGCGCCCGGCTTCATCGTCGACAGCATATCACGGGTCACCAGTTTGGGCGCGGCCGCGCCGGGGACCAGCACCGCCCCGATCACCAGGTCGGCCGCAGCCACCTCCGCCGCCAAGGCGGCGCGGCCCGAATAAAGCGTACGGGCGTGGCCTTCGAAGTGGCTGTCGAGCTTTTCGAGGACCACTGGATCGCGATCGAGGATCGTCACGTCAGCGCCCATGCCGACCGCCATCTGTGCGGCGTTGAACCCGACCACGCCGCCACCGATCACCACGACCTTAGCCGGCAGCACGCCCGGGACACCGCCCAGCAGCACCCCGCGGCCGCCGTGGGCCTTCTCCAGCGCAGTCGCGCCAGCCTGGATCGACATGCGGCCGGCAACCTGGCTCATCGGCTTGAGCAGCGGCAAGGAGTTGTCGGCGCCGGTCACCGTCTCATAGGCGATGGCGGTGACGCCGGATTTGACGAGATCCGCCGTCTGCTGGGGATCGGGGGCAAGGTGGAGGTAGGTGTAGAGGACCTGGCCCTTGCGCAGCTGGGCCCGTTCTGCCGCCTGCGGCTCTTTCACCTTCACGATCATTTCGCACCCGGCGAAGATCTCCGCAGCGGCGACCTTCAGGATCGCGCCGGCAGCGGCGTAATCCGCATCGGTGGCGCCGATGCCGTTGCCGGCGCCGGTCTCCACCCACACCTCGTGGCCGTGGGCCACCAGCTCGCGGGCGCTCTCGGGAGTGAGTCCGACCCGGTATTCGTGGTTCTTGATTTCCTTGACCGTTCCCACACGCATGGACTGACTCCCGACGCCGATGCTGCGACATCCCGGGATGAGCGCATATTCTTGCCGAATGCAGTAGAATCAACGAACATTCCCGGCACATGGTCCCGGGAATTCAGTGATCCTGAGGGATGACCTCAACAATCAGACCGAGCGCCGCCTGCTCGCCGCGGTGCTGGCCGATGCGGCGGGCCAGATCGCCAATCTGCGAACGGGTCGGCGCGAAGCCCTCGGCTTGCGGTCACCGGATCAACTCGCTGGAGACTATCGGACACCGTCACCGGCGGATTCTTCAAGCTCCTGGGGGTAAAGAACTCCTAGCCCTCGTCTAATGCGCCAGGACAGTCTAAGGATTGGTCAATGTCCGGTTCTGCCCATCCCTTTGCATCCCAGATTCCAGGTCTTCACGAGATTGCGCCGAGCTATTGGTTGTCCGAAACTCATTCAGCGGTTTCATATCCTGAGGCCGGACATGCGTCGGCGGCTGCCGTTGAAGCCAATTCGTACTGGTTCAATCATCGGAATCGGCTGATTTGCTCCGTCGTCTCACAACATCCCCCGCAAGGCGACGTGGTCGATATTGGCGGGGGCAACGGGTACGTGTCCCTCGGTCTGACCCAGGCCGGCTTCCCATGCGTCGTCGTGGAACCGGGCCAGAGCGGAGCGGAATGCGCGCGCGGTCGGAACTTGCCTGTAATAAGGGCGGCATTCGAATCACTGGCTGTACCCGACGGGGCAATCTCGGCGGCTGGCCTGTTCGACGTCCTGGAGCATATAGAGGACGATGCAGGCGCTCTTCATGCACTGCATCGGCAAATGGCTCACGGTGGCATGCTCTACCTCACCGTGCCGACCTTCCAATGGCTGTGGTCGGCAGAGGACGTAAGCGCTGGGCACTTCCGCCGCTATAGCCTGACTTCGGTGTCGCATCTTCTTGAAGCATGCGGGTTCTCCGTGCGCTTCGCGACGTATTTCTTTGCGATGCTCGTCCCGCCGATTTTCGCTGCCAGAACGGTTCCAACCGTGCTGGGCCTATCCAAGGCAGCGGCTCAAGGCGTTGCAGAAGCCGATCACCTTTTGCCCGGCGGCGCGCTCGGCAAAACGCTCTCGGCCCTGATGTCGTGGGAGCAGCGTCGTGTTGACGCAGGACGCCGGGTCCCATTCGGCTCCAGCTGCCTTGTGGTGGCTCGGCGGCACTAGCCGGTCCGTTTCCCCACAGGGTTCGAGGAACGGTCAAGGGCTGTCCGACCCGATCGTGCGCCAAGAACTCAGCATACAACAAACCGGCCATCCGTCTCCGGGGTAGGCGGCGTGGACAAATTCCGCGCGCCCACGGTTGCGCCTGTAAAAGGGTCTTTGTCCAACTCTGTTGGAGCAAATAAAGAGCAAACCCTCAGAACAATGAACAAATCTAAGAATGCAACGAGGAGGGAGCATACTCGATCGTGCTGAGGCGGCCGATTGATCCAAGCCGGTTCGAGGGAAGTGACCGCCCCATATGTCCGTCCCGCCAACAACCGCACGGTCACTGAGAGCGGTCGGCCCGGGCAGTGGCTCGGGCCGCGCCGCACCGTCTCCGTAAATTAGACGTAATTACAGAAGTTTATCCACGCCTTCCGCATCGATATAAGGCCCGCCTGCGCTCCGGAAGTTCCATATAACTTTCGGGGTATATCGAGGGGGATAAGGCCAATTTGGAGACTTTTGATGAGCAACCCTAATCCATGGGAAATCGTTCAGCTTTATTTTCGGAAAATTGGATATTCTTCTGCGGCTGTTGCTAACGACATATCCTCGTGCCTGGGTGTGCTGCCATTGGGAGCGGCTGTTGCTTTCGTGCAAACTCGTCCGGCCAACGATGGCTGGCGCTATAGGGCCGCTGCAAATGGCAGAATAATGGAGCAGGAAGAGCTGGCGGCGATCTCGCGGACAGCGGAGTTTGCTGACTGGCTTTCATCAAGCGCCGGCCTCTGATTCATTGAATTGTGGCGCGGCCTCATGGCGAGGACCGCCCCGCACACGCAGCGCGTCTACGGCAGGAGTGAGGAGTGGCTGTAAAGTCACCAGCAAATTTTGGGCGCGACCTGTTCTCGGGCATGCTCCGCCTGCAGGGCGAGATGACCCGGTCGGTGATGTCGGCGTTTGGGGGCCTTGCTGTTCCCGACTGGGGCAGCAGCCCGCAGGCGGCCCTGATCGAACCCTGGGA
>Ga0207644_10000052_pt1 | contig 91473 bp, 104 predicted proteins | sample KBSS73metaG_FD_184326 | JGI IMG/M metagenome (GOLD analysis project Ga0207644, IMG submission 184326) | Switchgrass rhizosphere microbial communities from Kellogg Biological Station, Michigan, USA - KBS S7-3 metaG (SPAdes) (version 2) | ecosystem: Host-associated > Plants > Roots > Rhizosphere... | reverse complement strand
ACGTTCCTGCCAGCTTACCCCCCCGTCGTCAGAGACGAACAAGGCGGGACGCACATTTTCGATGAAGGCATAGACCCGCTTGGGGTTCGACGGAGCATAAGCGATCTCGAGCCGGCCCCACGGCTGCGGCGGCAGACCCTTGCGGTTGCCCGTGCTGAGATCGGTCCAAGTGCGTCCGCCGTCCCGGCTTTCAGCAAAGCGGCTTCCCGAAGCCGCCTCGGGCCCGTTGCCGCCCGAGCGAAATTCATAGGGCTTGCGGCGGAAGTCCCAGGTCCCCGCGAGCAAATGTTCAGGGTTGGAAGGATCCATCGCCACCGACGAGCAGCCCGTGGACAGGTTTGCGCCCTTGAGGATCAGCGACCAGGTCTTCCCGCCGTCGATCGTCTTGTAGAGGCCGCGGTCGGGCGAATCCGACCATAGCGGGCCGGGGGCACAGACGTAGACAATGCTTCCGTTCTTCGGGTGGACGATGATCCTGGTAATGCGCTCGGTCGCTGGAAGCCCGACATTGGTCCAGGTCTCGCCGCCGTCGGTCGACTTGTAGACGCCGTTGCCGACCGAGACCGAGTTGCGCGTCCAGCTTTCCCCGGTCCCGACCCACATCACTTCAGGGTTGGTTGGATCGATTGCGACCGCACCAATCGACTTCACCGGCTCCCTGTCGAAGACGGGCTTGAAGGTCGTGCCGCTGTCCTCGGACTTCCAGACACCGCCCGATGCCGAGCCGACGAGCAGCAACATCTTGCCGTCCTTGCCCTGATGTCCGTCGACCGCCGCGATCCGGCCCGACATGGTGGAGGAGCCGACATTGCGGACGCCAAGACCGGAAACTGCCGCACTGTCGAAGCTTTGGGCGAGAGCAGGGCCGGTGAGTAGAGTCGCAGCCGAAGCAAGCAGGATCGTACGCACCATGGTCACTTCCCCTCCGACGGCTTGGCCGGGGTGACCGGCGGCTTCTTGGTTGCGGCCGGCTTGTCGCTCGCCGGCTTGCCCTTGGGCTTGTTCGAGGCGTCCGGCGGTTCCGCAACCGGCGCAGCGCCCGGGCCACGCGGTTCTGCAAAGAAGGTTTCGTTTACCGCGCCGTTTGCACTTCCGCTCGCGATAATGGTCCGCTGGCGCTGGCCGGGTTGCCCCTGCTGCCAACTTTCGACGGACATTGGGAAATAGACGCCGGCGATCTTCTCGTAATCGCCGAGCTCGGTTTCGGTCGTCTGCGAAGCGCCGCGGATGCGGCGGGTCTCGTCGATCTTGATCTCGAGGTAGGTATCGGGGTCGAGCCAGTAGACGAACTCGTCCCCGTCCTTCTGGGTGACCTTCACCTTGTAGGCGAGCGTGCCGTCGAAATCGTCACGGCCAACATAGGTAACCCGGCTGCCATCGGCCTTCGCAGCCAGCAGTGGACCATCGACCGAAGCGGCATCGGCCATCGCGCGAACCTCGTCGGCCGACAGCTTCTCGGCATCCTTGCGTCCCTGAAGCGGATTAACTCGCCAGGCGCCTCGTCCGTCGTATGCCTGGGTGATGTTGAGACCCTGGATGCCGTAGTCGACGCGATCGGCAGCGGCCGACCCGGCGAGACGGGCACGCGTCTCCTTGTACGTAACCTCGAAGTCGCCGGGGAAAATCGTCCGCCCCTCGAAGTTCACGTTCCTGATGGCTTCGAGGGCGGCAGCGCCGCCCCGCGCTTCCAGGTTCTTGGTAACCAGGCTTTGCGCATCTTGCGCCGAAGCAGGAACAGCCACGCAGCCGATGAACAGCGCAGAAAAATAGCGTCGAACTGGCATTCTACCCGCCCCTCCGAGTGAGCGGCAAGCATGGAACTGCTATTAACGCGAATCAAGCATCCGGCTGGTTGCTGGTCGACGAGCCCCGCTCGTTTGCAGCAGTTAACGTTGCGCGACCGCCGAATATTGCATGTCGTGCTGCGTGATCACTGCACGTACGACATTGTTCATCAGCGCCATCCTCACCGGCAGTGGCACCGACGTCAGCTTGATCATCACGGCAACCGAATAGCTCCGGCCGTCCGGCGCGGTGAGAATGCCGATGTCGTTGTAGCCCGCCTGCTGGCCGCCAAGCTCCTGGCCCGTTCCCGTCTTGTGGTTGAGCACCCAGCCCGGCTGCAAGCCACCCTTCAGCCGGTTAGCTCCGGTCTTCGTATGACTCATGATGTCGAGCAAGCGATCGGTCGAACCTTGCGAGAGCAGCTCGCCGCGCTTGAGCCGCGCAAGCGCATTGACGATCGCGCTTGGGGCCGCCCCGTCATAGGGGTCTGCAACGTAGCGGTTGAAAGCTGCCCGGCGCGCCGCCAACGGCAGCGCGTCCCGTGCTTCGAAAAAGGCGTTCCCGATCGAGTAGCTGGGGCTCCAAATCAACCCCGCGATGCGGCTCTGGAGCGCCCGCTCGCCATTGTAGAAGCGGATTGCACCGAGATGCTTGTTGCGGATCATCGACCGCACGGCTTCGGGCCCGCCGACCGACCGCATCAGCTTGTCGTTCGCCGTGTTGTCACTTGTGGTGATCGCCTTCACCATCAGGTCACCGAGCGTCGTCGTGTACCCACCGCCGCCGAGGATCAGCGCGCGGATCGGCTGGTGGAAGACGGTCAGGTCGCTGCGGTCCAGCGTGACCTTGTCGTTTAGCGAGACCTGCCCCCTGTCGACGGCATCCATCGCGGCGATCGAGACCCACAATTTGCTGACGCTCTGCTGCGGGTAGAGGTCATCGTCCTTCCAGCCGGTCGCCCAACCGTCGTCGATCGATTTGACGGCAATACCGACACGCCCGCTGAACGACCGGCCGAGATCGTCAATGCGGTCGCGGATGTAGGGGGGTGCAGGAGGCGCAGGCCGCACCACCCCAGTTGCCTGGCGAGCGCGCTGCGGAAGTGCATTCTGCGTCGCAGCCGACGCCGTCACCGATGCAGTCGCAATGACTGCAAGCCCCAGGCCTAGTCGCTTCCAAACTGACGTCATGACTTCGCTTTCCCCCGAAGTTCCGCTCTCATTGCAGTTGCTTAGCGCGAGCACCCTGAACCCGCGGTGGCCCATAGCCTCGCAAAAGCGAGACCCGATTGCCAACCTTTTTTAAAGCTCAGGCGCCCTGCTTCGCCCCGGTCATCAATGCTGCGGACTCGATTTCGTCGAGCGCACGATGCGCGGCGACGTAGCGTCGAGCCCTGCCCGTCCAGTCGCCCGCCCGTGTTGCCCCGGGAAGACGCATCGTCTCGGCGAGTGCCTGATCGACATCGCCGGCTGACAGCCGCTGCAACGCACGGTTGTAACGTGCGTCCGCATTCATCGCCGGCCGCGAAGTGCGATGCACCTCGACCAGCGACCCAAGCTCGCGCTTGAAGTTGCTCCACCAATTGTCCTGCGGTCCGCCGCGCCTCAGCTCTGGCCCGAGCGCCTGATACTGGTCGACGAGGTCGTTCAATCGTATCGGCTGATGCGAAACCGTGATGATCGTCGCCACGGCGGCCGGATGTTGCCCCCCGAAACGCTCGACAAGCGAATTTTCGAGATAGCCCAGTGCAACCCCGCGATCGATCGCGCGGCGCGCCGCAAAGGCGACGACCAGCGCATCAGCGCGCCCGGCAAATCCTTCAGCTCGCTCTGTCGCATTCTCAACCTGCGAAAGCCGGCTCTCGAGCGCCGCAATGCGATCGGCGTCCTTGGTGGTCGCGGCCTCAACGGGTGCCGGCGGCGCGGCGATCGGCGGCGCCGCAGCCTTCGAGGGACCGCCGATTGCCTGCGGTGTCGTCGGCGCAATGCCGAGGAATCGCGCTGCCGGCTCATAGCGGGCAAGCCCCCAGACCGCGGCCCCGGCGCCGACAAGGACCAGCGCGAGCGCCACGAGCAGTCGTGCACCCCATCCCAATCCCGTTCGGGTCCCGCTCCCGTTCATTTCGGGAACGAGTTGTTGCACAGCCGTGCGGCGAGGGCCAGCAGCGCATCGTCGCCCGGCTGCTCGGCGACGTCGACCGACTCCCAGCCGCCGCCGGCAGCGGCGGCGGCAGCCCCGCTTATCGCGACGATTGCAATCGCATCTCGTCTGTCGACGAGTTCGGCAAGGCGCTTACCGGCGCGCGGCGAGTGTATCAGCGCGGCGCTGCCGCGGGCATCCGACAAGTCCGGGGCATCCAACGTCCTCGACCGGTAAACCACCAGTGGCGTGATTTGCTGCTTGACGTTTATCGGCAGGCGTCGGTCAGCCCCACACAGATGAAGCAGGTTCAACCCGGGTTCGAGCGAATCCAGCAGGCGATCGACGCCGGCATCTCCCGTCGCCGCGATATCGAACCCCGCCTCGCGCGCGGCTTTTGCGGTCGCTTCTCCGACCGCAAATGTTTTGAGGCCACGCAGGCTGCGGACCTCAGCGCCGGCGCAGCGCACCGCGTTCGCACTCGTCAGCAATAACCCGTCAAACCGTGCCGCCTCGGGAACCTGCCATGCCACGGGCTCGGTTTTGAATAGCGGGATTGCCACGGCGTCGAGGCCGTACTCGCGCGCCTTGGCGACGGTCGCACTCGCGGCGGGCTCCGGCCGAAGCACCAGCACGCGCCGCTTGCTCAAGCGCTGAACAGCTTTCTAATGGATTCCGGAGCGGTCGCGAGCAGTCGTTGCGCGAGTTCCTCGGCGGGCTTTGTATCGCCGCAATCGAGCACCGCGCGGTCCTCCACCATGTCGCGCCCATCCTCGCTGAACAGCTGTCCTCGCATGCGCAGGTCGCCATCCTCGAGGACGCAAAAGGCGGCGACGGGCGAATGACAGGTTCCACCGAGCGCCCGCGTGAAGGCCCGCTCAGCCATCACGCAATCATAGGTGATGCCGTTGTTGACGCTGGTCAGCACGCTCTGGGTACGCGTGTCGTTGGTTCGGCACTCCATGGCGATCACCGCCTGCCCCGGGGCCGGAAGGATGATCTCCGTTGGAATGGCGGTGCCCGCCTCGATTTCGAGCCGCTTCAGGCCCGCGGCGGCGAGCAAGGTCGCATCGACCTCGCCGCTTTCCACCTTCTTCAGCCGCGTTTCGACATTGCCGCGGATCGGCACGATCTGAAGATCCGGCCGCAGCCGCCGCAGCTGTGCCGCGCGCCGCGGAGAGGAGGTTCCAACGACTGCGCCTTCCTTCAGCTTATCGATGGACTCAGCGCCAATGAGGCGGTCGCGAACGTCGCCGCGGGGCCGCACCGCCGCGATATGGATTTCCGGCGGCCGAACGCTTTCGATGTCCTTCATCGAATGGACACAGAAATCGACCTCTTCAGCAAGAAGCGCCCGGTCCAGCTCCTTGGTCCACAGTCCCTTGCCGCCCAGCTCGGCGAGCGGCCTGTCCTGAACCTTGTCGCCGGTGGTCGTTATCGCGACGATCTGTACCCAGCCGTCCGGCCAGCGCTGCGCAGTCTCGATCGCCGCCGCGACCTTGCGCGCCTGGGCAAGTGCCAACGGTGATCCGCGAGTCCCAAGCCTTAATCCCTGCATGCCTCCCCCTAGTGCATCTTCGGAGGATCAGGCAAAGGGCCGGACACGAAATGACCGTAATCCTTGGCCTTGAGAGCAGTTGCGACGATAGCGCGGTGGCACTGGTCACCGGCGAGAGGCAAATCCTCGCGCAGGCGGTTGTCGGCCAGAATAGTGCGCACCAGCCCTATGGAGGGGTGGTGCCCGAGATTGCAGCGCGCGCGCACGTCGAAATCCTGCCTGCGCTGATCCAACAGGTGCTGGATGAAGCAGGTATATCGATCGGCGAGGTCGACGCCATCGCGGCCACCGCAGGACCGGGCCTGATCGGCGGCGTGATGGTCGCGCTTCTTGCGGGCAAAGGCCTCGCACTTGCCGCCGGAAAGCCGCTGCTTGCCGTCAATCACCTCGAAGGCCACGCGCTTAGCCCGCGCCTCGCCGATGCCGATCTCCATTTTCCCTATCTGTTGCTGCTCGTCTCGGGCGGCCACTGTCAGCTTCTCGAGGTCCGAGGCGTCGGCGAATACCGGCGCCTCGCCACAACGATCGATGACGCCGCCGGCGAAGCCTTTGACAAGGCTGCCAAGCTGCTTGGGCTCGGCTACCCCGGCGGTCCTGCGATCGAGGACCTTGCAAGGAAGGGTAGCGCGGACGCCGTTCGGCTTCCCCGTCCGCTTGTCGGTTCGGGCGAACCGCATTTCTCTTTTGCAGGTCTCAAGAGCGCCGTTCAGCGCGCCGTCGCGTCAGGCCAATTCCGGCCGGAGGATATTGCCGCAAGCTTCCAGCAAGCGGTGGTCGACTGTCTCGTCGACCGGACGCGATTGGCCATGGACAGGAGCGATGCGCCGACCCTCGTCGTCGCCGGCGGCGTCGCAGCCAACCAAGCGATTCGCGACTCGCTTTCCAGCCTGGCTAGCGCGAAGGGGCGGCGCTTCAGTGTGCCGCCGGCATGGCTGTGCACCGACAATGCCGCGATGATCGCATGGGCGGGCGCAGAGCGCTTCGTTCTAGGAGATCGCGACGCGCTCGACGTGCCGGCGCGCGCTCGCTGGCCGCTCGACGAAGGCGCCGAGAAGGTCCGCGGGGCGGGGGTAAAGGCATGAATCTCGGGGTCATTGGCGGCGGAGCCTGGGGCACCGCGCTGGCGCAAGTTGCGTCGACGGGCGGGCGCGAAACCCTGCTTTGGGCGCTAGAGCCGGAGGTCGTTGAAACGATCAATGCCCAGCATGAGAATTCGGTCTACCTCCCCGGAATCCCGTTGAACGGCGCGATCCGTGCGACATCCGACCTCACTGAGCTCAGCGCATGCGATGGCTGGATTGTCGTGACCCCGGCGCAGCACATGCGTTCGGTGCTTCACGGAGCCCCCGCGGGCGACCGCCCGCTCGTCCTGTGCTCGAAAGGCATCGAGGCGAGCAGTGGCAAACTCCTGCACGAGGTAGCGCGGGAGGTGTGCCCGGCCTCGCCGATCGCGGTGCTGTCAGGCCCGACCTTCGCACACGAAGTTGCGGCGGGATTGCCGACTGCGGTGACATTGGCATGCGAGGACCGGGAACTCGGCGAAAAGCTGCGATCGCGAATAAACCTCGTACAGTTCCGGACCTATTGTACAGACGACGTCGCCGGCGCGGAGGCAGGCGGTGCAGTCAAGAACGTCTTGGCGATCGCCTGCGGTATCGTGGAGGGTAAAAGGTTCGGGCAGAATGCGCGGGCCGCCTTGATTGCGCGGGGATTTGCCGAAATGACTCGCTTTGGGGTTGCCTTGGGCGGCCGCCGCGAGACGCTTGCGGGCCTTTCGGGTCTCGGAGATCTCGTGCTGACCTGCTCTTCGACCAGCAGCCGTAACTTCTCGCTCGGCAAGGCCATCGGCGAGGGCAGGGAAGTTGGTGAGCTGATGAAGGATCGCCGTACTGTCGCCGAAGGCGCGCATACGGCGCCAGTCGTTCACCGGATCGCGATCGAGCGGGACATCGACATGCCGATCGTCGGCGCGGTCATGGAACTGCTCGAGGGCAGAACGAGAATCGACGAATTGTTGCAAACCCTGCTCAGCAGGCCGCCTCGCGACGAAGAAGACTAGAAATCGATCGCAATGCCCTTCTTCTCCCAGTCGCCGTACCGTGTCGGATCGAGCTTTTCTTCCTCCCCGACCGGCGCTGCCGCGGGGTCGGGCGGCTCGGGGTCCGGTACCGGCGGCGAGGCGGTCAGGTAGGCCGGGGCGTCGAGGTGCTTCGGGCGTTTCATGACCGCAAGATGATGATCGGGAAGCTTCATGCCAAGCGTTGAAGGCCTCGGCGCGCGCAAAGCCGCGCTGCAGATGCTCGACGCCGTCCTTCGGCGAGGCCAGACGCTTGATGCCGCAGGCGCTATTGTCCGCAACCTGTCCGCGCCCGATCAGGCGCTCGCCGTTGCGATCGCGGGCGAAGCACTTCGCCGATTGCCGGATATCGACGCGCTGGTTGACAGCGCGACGCGACAGCGTCTGCCCGACGACAGCAAGGCGCGCATGGTGCTTCGTCTGGCGCTTGCGCAAAAGACCGGCCTCGGAACGCCCGACCATGCGCTGGTGGCGACTGCCTTGCCCCTCGTCGACGGCGGCCCGCGCAGGCTTGTGCACGGTGTGCTCGGCACGCTGCTGCGGCGCGGTGTTCCGCCGATGGATGCGCCGAACCTTCCTGCCGACGTTGAAGAACGCTGGCGAAGCGCCTGGGGCAAAGCGGCGGTTGAGGCTGCACGGCGCCAGATTGCAAGGCGGCCTGCGCTGGATCTCACCTTCGCTGACGGTGATGAAGCTCAGGTCTTTGCAGAGGCGAATGGCGGCGTCTCGCTAGCACCGATGCATGTCCGGCTCGAAAGCAGGTCCGTCGCCGACCTTCCCGGCTACGCCGAGGGGCGATGGTGGGTGCAGGACCTCGCGGCCTCGCTGCCCGCCCGCTTGGTTCCTGTGGAAGCGAGGGATGTACTCGACCTTTGCGCAGCGCCCGGCGGCAAAAGCATGCAATTGGCCGCTGCCGGGCATCGCGTCACGAGCGTCGACGCGTCGGGAAGTCGTCTCGGACGACTGAGGGAGAACTTGCAAAGGACTCGCCTCGATGCACAGCTGGTCGAAGCGGACGCACTGAAGTGGGAGCCGGGCGCCAAGTTCGACGCCATCCTCCTCGACGCGCCCTGCTCGGCAACGGGTACGTTCCGTCGCCATCCCGAAATTCTTTATCGAGCCCGCCCCCGCATCATCGCGGATGGCGCCGAGCTTCAGTCGAGGCTTCTCGATCGCGCCGCGCAATGGCTGAAGCCCGGTGGAACGATCGTCTATTCGGTCTGCTCGCTCGAACCGCAGGAGGGCGAAGAGGTCATCCGTGCACTGATACAGCGCCATGCCGCTTTAAAGGTCGTTCCCCCGTCCGTCCTTCCGGCCTTCGTCCCCGTTTCCGGCGAAGGCTGGGCCCGAATCTTGCCCGGCCTGCTCGAAGCGGAAGGCGGACTCGACGGCTTCTTCATCGCGCGCCTTGTCCGCGCCGGTTAATCGCGCTTAATCAGCCTCGTGACCATCATTGCCCCTTCCATCCTGTCTGCTGACTTCGCCAGGCTCGGCGAGGAAGTACGCGCAATCGACGAAGCCGGGGCCGACTGGATCCATATCGACGTGATGGACGGGCACTTCGTACCCAACCTCACGATCGGGCCCGGCGTAGTGAAAGCGTTGCGAACGCACAGCGCAAAGCCGTTCGACGTCCACCTGATGATCTCCCCCGTTGATCCCTTCCTCGACGCCTTCGCCGAAGCGGGTGCCGACATCATCACGGTGCACCCCGAGGCGGGTCCCCACCTTCATCGAACGCTTCAGCGCATCAGGGCGCTCGGCAAGAAAGCCGGCGTTTCGCTCAATCCTGCCACCCCCGCGAGCGCGCTCGATTACGTGCTTGATGACCTCGATCTCGTGCTCGTCATGAGCGTCAATCCCGGGTTCGGCGGGCAAAAGTTCATCTCCAGCCAGCTGAGCAAGATCGAGCAAATCGGCGAAACAATCGTGCAGCGGGGCCTCAGGGTCGAGCTTGAAGTCGACGGCGGCATCGATGCGAGCACTGCGTCTCAGGCGGTCAGCGCCGGCGCGACTGCGCTTGTCGCTGGCACCGCCGCATTCCGTGGCGGACCGGCCGCCTATGCCGGAAACATCAAGGCGCTTAGGGGCGGAAATTGAGTTCAGAGGGCTCGGCCGCCGAGCGCGCAATTGTCAGCAAGCTCGCACGAGGCTCCCTGCTTTCCCGGCTCAGGCGATCCAGACAGCCGCTGAAGATTGTCGCGGTTCCCCGTGACCATGTGCACGGTGAGCGCTCGCGCGGTGATTCGATCCTGCGCGGCCATTTCAGCGTGGGCAGCGAAACCCTGCCGCTCAAGGATTTCGATTTCGGCTCGGTCGGCGCGAAAGGCGTGTTGGCCGAGCAGCTCCAGGGATTTTCCTGGCTGCGCGATCTCGCTGCGGCTGCATCGCGCGAGAAAGGCGCGAAGCTTGCCGAAGCCATCGTTGGGCGCTGGCTTCTTGCCCACGGAACCAAGGTCGATGACGCCTGGGCGCCGCACCTGTGGGGTGAACGCATTCTCTTCTGGACCGCGTATGCGCCCTACATCCTCTCCAGCAGTGACGGCGGATATCGCTCTGCCCTGCTCAACACGCTGGCGCGCGGCGCGCGTCATCTCGACACCAATGCCGACAAGGCTGCCGCAGGTCTCGACCGGGTCACGGCATGGTGCGGAGTCGTCGCGGCCGGACTGCTGGTACAAGGCGGCGTCCCGCGCGTGGCCCGCGGCGAAGCAGGGCTTGCCCGCGCACTCGCTTCAGCCCAGTTCGACGATGGCGGCCTTATCAGCCGCTCACCCTTCGAACAGGCGCAACTGGTCGACCGCTTCGGGTTGCTGCGGGCCTGCTATCTCGCCGCCAAGCAGACGATCCCCGACGGGATTGAAGCTGCGGCACAGGCCTCGCTTGCTGCATTGCATGGCGTCATGATGGGTGATGGTGCCCTCTCGAGCTGGCAGGGTTGCGGCCCCGGTGAGGCGGCTCGGCTCGCGGGCCTTATTGACGGTTGCGGGCTTCGCGCCCGTCCGCTGCGTCAGGCTCGCGGTTGGGGCTACCAGCGGATGTCGGCTCTTGGCACAATCCTTGTTCTCGACGCTGCACCGCCGCCGCCCCAGAAGATGGCTGACCGGGGTTCGGCGTCGACTCTCGCCTTCGAGCTTTCCGACGGTGGGCAGCGCCTGATCGTCAACTGCGGCGGCCCGGGACCTCTCCCGACCGATCTTCCTGATGAGCTTGTGGAAGGGCTTCGCACCACCGCAGCGCACAGCACCCTCGTGCTGTCGGATACCAACTCGACCAACATCGTTGCCGATGGATCCCTTGGAAAAGGGGTCGAGGACGTTGCGATCGACCGCAGTGAGGACAATGACGCGAGCCGCCTCGAAGCCAGCCACGACGGCTATGTCCGGACCTTCGGCCTGATCCACAAGCGAAGCCTGATGCTCGGCAATGATGGCAAGGAATTGCGCGGCGCCGACCAGCTCATCGCAAAGGGTCGCAAGAAGATCCGCGAGGCTGCGGCCTATGCGGTGCGCTTCCATCTGGCGCCGGGAGTCGAAGCAACCATCACTGCGGACGGCATGGGTGCGATCCTTCGCTCGAAGGGCGCACCGCCATGGAATTTTCGCTGCCGAGGGGGCAATCTGGCAACCGAGGAAAGCCTGTGGATTAACGGCCGCGGGCAGCCGCTTCGCACGACTCAGCTTGTCATCGTCGGTGAAGTGTCGGCATTGGGCGGCGACATTGGCTGGACATTCCGCCGGACCAGCTAACCAAAGGGACCATCGATGACCGATCTTATTCGCGTCCGTCGGGCGCTCATTTCGCTTTCCGACAAGAGCGGCCTCGCCGAGCTCGCCGCGGGGCTCGCAAGGCACGGAGTCGAAATCGTCTCGACTGGAGGAACTGCCGCGAGGCTGCGTGAAACTGGCGCCTCGGTCCGCGATGTCAGCGAGCTTACAGGCTTTCCGGAAATGATGGATGGACGGGTGAAGACACTCCACCCCAAGGTTCATGGCGGTCTCCTCGGCGTGCGCGACAATCCGGAGCATGCGGCGGCTATGGCCGAACACGAGATCGAGCCGATCGACGTCGTGGTGGTCAACCTTTACCCGTTCCTAAGCACGGTGATGAGCGGTGCCGACCGCGACACCGTCATTGAGAACATCGATATCGGGGGCCCGTCGATGGTGCGCTCGGCCGCGAAGAACCACCAGCATGTGGTGATCGTCACCGATCCGGCCGACTATAGCGAATTGCTCGCCGAGCTCGACGAACATGGCGGCAGCACGACCATGTCGCTGCGCCGGCGCCTCGCGGCCAAGGCGTTTGCACTTACCGCCGAGTATGATTCGACAATTTCGCAATGGTTTGCCTTCGCCGATCAGGAGGAGCGCTGGCCGGAGAAGTGGACGCTATCGACGACGCGGAAGATGCCACTGCGCTATGGCGAAAATCCTCACCAGACTGCCGCTCTTTACGTTCCCGTCGGCCCGGCCGCGCACGGCGTTGCGCAGGCTCAACAGGTGCAGGGCAAGGAGCTTAGCTACAACAACCTCAACGATGCCAATGCCGCGCTCGAGCTGGTCTCGGAGTTCCGTGAGAACGAGCCCACAGTCGTCATCGTGAAGCATGCAAATCCGTGTGGCGTCGCCACTCGCGAAAGCCTGCTCGAGGCCTGGAAGGAAGCACTCGCTTGCGACAGCGTTTCGGCCTTTGGCGGTATCGTCGCCACCAACTGCTCACTTGATGCGGCAACAGCGGAAGCAATCACCGAGATCTTCACTGAAGTTGTCGTCGCGCCGGACGCCGATGACGATGCGAAAGCGGTGTTCGCGAGGAAGAAAAACATCCGCCTCTTACTCAGCGGTTCGCTGCCCGACCCCGCACGAGGCGGGACGAGCCTCGCACTCATCGCTGGTGGTCTCCTCGTGCAGGACCGGGATAATGGCATCGTCGCCCGCGACCAGCTCAAATGCGTGACGAAGCGGCAGCCGACTGAGCAGGAGATCCGCGATTGCCTGTTCGCCTGGACGGTCGCCAAGCACGTGAAATCGAACGCGATCGTTTACGCGAAGGACGGCGTCACCGCCGGTATCGGGGCTGGACAGATGAACCGCCGCGACAGCTCGCGGATTGCCGCAATCCGCGCCCGTGAAGCAGCTGAAGCGAACGGCTGGCCCGAACCGCGAACCGTAGGTTCAGCGGTGGCTTCGGACGCTTTCTTCCCGTTCGCGGACGGGCTCCTTGCTGCAGCTGAAGCGGGAGCGACTGCCGTGATCCAACCGGGAGGCTCGATTCGCGATGAAGAAGTCATCGCGGCAGCGGACAATGCAGGGCTTGCAATGCTCTTCACCGGCATGCGGCACTTCCGCCACTAGACGATCGTGTCGCGAACCTGATCTCTGGCTTCGGCGGCTTCTTCGGCTTCGCGAAGCTCACGCACCTCGTCCTTTCGCAGCCTGAATAACTCCCGATCCTCGGGGCCAAAGCCCTTTGTCCAAAGAACGGCAAAGAACGCGATCATGATCGCCGGAATGCCGAAAACCAGCTGGAGAGTCTCTGGGAGGAAATAGCGAACGGCGATGCCGACAATGAGACCGGCCGATGTCGCCCAGGCCAGGTCCCAGCGCCAGCCCGACACCGGCGCGCCCAGTTTCTTGCAAAGCAGGCGAGACTTGGTGATCGACGCGAACCCGAGGGCCACGCACAGGCCGATTGCCGGGCCTGTCGCCTGGAATGCCTGAGGAAATCCTTCGTCCCTCATGATCAGGATGAGGCCGGCGGCGAGGCCCGCTTCGAGAGCAAGCATAACGAGGCTGATGATCATGTTGCGGGTGCGAGCGACGTAGATCAGCGCGGCCTCGCTCACCACTGCAGCGGCCGCAATGACTTCCGCTGCAAGAAGGAACCCGAGCATTGCCGTACCGCCGGTGAACCCAGAGCCGACAAGTCCCATCACCGCGCGGCCGGGAATGCCAAGGGCCAGCGCGATGCCCAGTTGCGCGGCGATGATCCAGTAGGTCACCTGCCGCACCTGCTTTGCGACCGAGGCGCGATCGTTGGCGGCAATCTTGCGCGCAATTGCCGGGCCAAGCACCGGCTCGAAGCTGGTCTTGAGCTTGGCCGGCAAAGTCGCGACCTGCTGGGCAACATAATAGATGCCGACGAAAGCGGCGGGCATGAACGCGCCAAGCACGGCAAGGTCGATGCGGCGCGAGGCCCATTCGACAGCGTCGGCGGCAGCCACGGGAACGTTGCGGACTGCAGTGCCCCATGCGGTTCCCAAATCCGGCTTCCAACCGTGCGGGAAGCCATAGCAGCGCACCAACGGGATGAGCGCAGCGATCAGCGCCGCGACCATCGAAAATACGTACGAAATGATCAGCCCGTCATCGAGCGAGACATAGGACCAGATGAAGGCGACGATACTGATCGTCCAGGGCTCGACGATCGAGCGCGCGCGGACAGTCGATGCGACGTCATGGTGATAGGCGAGCGCCGCGAGCGCAATGTCGGTCCAGCTGATCGCAAGCACGGTGATCGCGAGCATCCTGTCCAGTCCGTGCACCTGCGTCGTCGGGTACATCGCCTTGGGAAAGGCAAAGAGGATGGCCATGCCGATCGCCGATCCGATTGCGGCCACCAGCATTGCGTCGGCAACCACGCAGGCTTGCGGCTTCTTTGCATTGGCGAGGAGCTGCGCGAGGCCGCGTCGAAGCCCGAGCGCTGCAATTTGCGCAGCGAATTCAACTGTCAGTACCGCGTAGGCGAAGCGCCCGAGCGCATCGGCACCATAGATCCTTCCAGCGATGAACAGGAACGGCAGGCGCGCCGCAAGGCGCAGCACGAACCCGAAAATGTTGAGCCGCCCGCCTCGAGCGAGCGTCGCCATATCAGCGTCGGGGGCCTGGTCGCTGGTAGCGGCGACGCGCTCAGCATCGGTCAATGCGCCGCGCCCCAATGCTCGCCCCAGCCGACCTCGACATCGAGCGGCACGTCGAGCTTCATCGCCGGCTCGGCAGCTTCGGACATCACCTTCTTGATCACCGCCGCTGCTTCGCCTTCGCGCCCGTCCGGCACTTCGAACACCAGCTCGTCGTGCACCTGCAGCAACATGCGAACGCCATCGAGCCCGGCTGCAGCGAGCGCGTCATCCATCCGGGCCATCGCCCGCTTGATGAGATCCGCGCTTGTCCCCTGGATCGGCGCGTTGATCGCCGCTCGCTCCGCGCCGCCGCGGATTGACGGATTTGGCGAGCGGATGTTGGGCTCGAAATGCGTCTTCCGCCCGAACAAGGTCCTGGTGAATCCATGTTCGCGAACGAAACCGAGCGTGCCATGAATGTAGGCGCGGATCCCCGGGAAACGCTCGAAATATCGGTCGATGATCGCTTTGCCTTCATCCTTGGGAACGCCGAGGCGGCCGGCCAGTCCCCAGGAGGAAATCCCGTATAGAATGGCGAAATTGACGGTCTTTGCTTTGTTGCGGCTCTCCCGGTCCACCGCTCCAAACAACTCCTCGGCGGTCATGTTGTGGATGTCTTCCCCGGCGTTGAAGGCCTCTTTCAGCTGGGGGACGTCGGCCATGTGAGCCGCGAGCCTCAGCTCGATCTGGCTATAGTCGGCGCTCAGTAATTTGTAGCCGGGCTCGGCGACGAAGGCGTCCCGAATCTTCCGTCCGAGCTCGGTCCGGATTGGGATGTTTTGCAGGTTCGGGTCGTTCGAAGACAGCCGGCCTGTCTGCGCACCCGTCAGCGAGAAGCTGGTGTGGACACGGCCGGTCTCCGGATTGATCTGCGCCTGGAGTGCATCGGTATAGGTCGACTTGAGCTTGGTCAGCTGCCGCCATTCGAGGACGAGCGTTGCACATTCGACGCCCTCGCCCGCGAGCCGCTCGAGCTCGTTGACGTCGGTTGAATATTGCCCGCTTTTGCCCTTGCGGCCGCCTTTCAGCCCAAGGCGACCGTAGAGCACCTCACCGAGTTGCTGCGGTGAGCCAATCGTGAAGGGGCCGCAGGCCGCCTCGAAGATCCTTTCCTCGAGCTTTGCCGTCTCTTCGGAGAAGTCGCGGCTCAACCGTGCAAGATAGTCGCGGTCGACCTTGATGCCGCGACGCTCCATCCGACCGATCACCGGTACCAGCGGCTTGTCGACCCGCTCGTAGACGCGGCTCACGTTCTCGGCGGCGATGCGGGGTTTCAGGCGGAGCCAGAGTCGAAGTGCAACGTCGGCGTCCTCGCCGGCATATTCGGTTGCGGGCGCGATCGGCACCTTGTCGAAGGTGATCTGTTTGGCCCCGCTACCGCACAGCTGCTTGAACGGGATGCACTCGTGCTCGAAGTGCAGCTTCGCCAGCTCGTCGAGGCCGTGCCCGAACGAGCGCCCGGCATCGAGGTCGAAGCTCATGACCATCGTGTCATCAACGGGCGCGACGGTGATGCCGAGCTTGTCGAACATGACCCAGTCGAACTTGAAATTGTGGCCGATCTTGAGGACCGCAGGATCTTCGAGCAGCGGCTTCAGCCTGTCGAGAACGAGCTGTTTAGGCAATTGGTCGGGGGCGTCAGACAGAAGGTCCGCGCCGCTATGGCCGACGGGAATGTAACATGCGCGATTAGGCGCAGTCGCGAGACTGATGCCGGCAAGCCGCGCGATAATGCAGTCGATGCAGTCAGTCTCGGTATCGAGCGCGACATAGCCCTGTGTCGCCGCTTCCGCGATCCAGCGGTCTAGCGACGCTACGTCCGTGACCGTCTCATATTTCGACCGGTCGATCTCGATCTGCTCTGCCGGCGGAGGGGCTGCGGGCTTCTTGTCGAGCGCCGCCATGACGTCATTGATGCCCCCGCCACTGCTGCTGCGTCCCTGCGAACCGGCCAGCCCGTCGAGCCGGTTGACGAGCGACTTGAACCCCATGTCTGAAAGAAAGTCGCGCAAGGGCTCCGCGGGAATTCCCTTGAGAGTCAGCCCTTCGAGCGGTTCAGGCAGCTTGGCATCGCAAACGAGCCTGACCAACTCGCGGCTGAGGCGGGCATTATCGGCATGGTCGATCAGCGACTGCTTTAGCTTGGGCTTTGTGATCTGATCGGTGCTTGCCAGCACGGTTTCGAGATCACCGAACTGCTGGATAAGTTGCGTCGCCGTCTTCGGCCCGATGCCCGGCACGCCCGGCACGTTATCGACACTGTCCCCCATCAGCGCGAGCACGTCGCCCACCTTTCCAGGCGGGACGCCGAACTTGTCGAGCACAGCGGCTTCGTCGATCCGACGGTCGTTCATCGTATCCAGCATGTCGACGTGATCGTCCTCGACCAGCTGCATCAGGTCCTTGTCGGAACTGACGATCGTTACCCTCCAGCCTGCCGCCTTGGCCGCCATCACATAGCAGGCGATGATGTCGTCGGCCTCCAGGCCGGCTTCCTCGATGCACGGGATCGAGAAAGCGCGTGTGGCGACGCGTATCAGCGGGAATTGCGGGACCAGATCCTCAGGAGGAGGCGGACGGTGCGCCTTGTACTGGTCGTACATCTCGTTTCTGTGGGTGTGCTCCGATGCATCGAGGATCACGGCCATGTGGGTTGGGCCGTCAGCCTTCGTCAGGCCGTCCGCGAGCTTCCACAACATCGTCGTATAGCCATAGACGGCGCCCGCCGGCGTGCCATGGCGGTTCGTCAGCGGCGGAAGCCGATGATAGGCGCGAAAGATATAGCTCGACCCATCGACGAGATAGAGGTGCGGGCGTGCGGAAGGATCGGCTTCGGACATGAACGGGTCGGTTTAGCAGGGTGGCGGCGGGAAGAAAGCGGGCCGCCGATCAACGGCAATATGGCGTCGATTTGCCGCGGTGCAAAGGCGAGGCCCGATCAACTCGACTTGGTGTCTAAAGTCAGCCACGCAGGGCGATCATCGGTTCCGAAAGTCGAAGCACGCCTGCCGTCTTGCGGGGATGACCGTCAGCTTGACCGATCCGTTCGGGTCGCCTGTTCCACCGTGCGGATGCGCAAAGGCCTAATTGCCACCGGAAGCGTTGCCGAGCGCGCCGATCCAAGTGCGATGAAGGGCGACAGGTCGGGTGATGAATATAAGCGCACCACGTCATTCAGGCGGAGCCAGCGAGCGGACCGGTTGGATCGGGGCTTTGCCAAGCCGATCGGCGCTAATCCGCGATTTAGACGGTCGGCTTGCTGTTCGGCGCGGCCCGATTTCAGTGTTTGCCGAAAAACGATAAGTATAGTATCGTTTATCGATAAATCGCTGGAGTGAACCATGTCCAAGTCCGCCGCGCTGCCGATAGCCTACGTCGTCCTTCGCATCCTGATCGTGCTCAATTGGCTCTACGGCGCGGCGATCGTCGGCCTCGTCGCCTTCACGTTCGTGAACGAGCCGTGGTTCATGCGCGCCATTGACGTCCCGTCGGACACGAATGCGGCGCGGATCATGATCGGCCTGCGCGCCATCGCGTGCATCGGGTTGCTTGGTGTCCCGCTAAATCACGTCATCCTTACCCGATTGCTCCGGATGGTCGAAACCGTCAGTCGCGGCGACCCGTTCGTCGCTGCCAATGCTTATCGGCTGAACACCATCGCCTGGGCACTCCTCGCGCTTCAGTTCTTGAGCATCGTCATCGGCGCGATCGGCAAGTCGATTTCGTCCAAGGCATTTCCCCTGCACCTCGACGCCGGTTTCTCGGTCAACGGTTCTCTTGCCGTCATCCTTGCCTTCGTCCTCGCGCGCGTCTTTGCCGAGGGCACGCTGATGCGCGAAGATCTTGAAGGAACGGTTTGATGGCGATCATCGTCAGGCTCGATGAACTGCTTCACGATCGGCGCATGACCCTGACCGAGCTTGCCGAGCGAATCGACATCACGCTCGCCAACCTCTCGATTTTGAAAACCGGAAAGGCGCGCGCGATCCGCTTTTCGACGCTACAGGCAATATGCGAGGTGCTCGGCTGCCAGCCTGGCGACTTGCTTCAGTTCAGTCGCGATTAGCGCGCTGCCGGGAGGGGATGTTCAGCCTGCCAGCAGCGGCCACAGGACAAGGACGAGGCCGACGATGCTGATCATGAATATTATTGTCCGAACCACCGGAATTCCGGCTGCATAAAGCGGAAGATAGACGACCCGCGCGGCGAGCCAGATCCAACCTCCGAGGGCTGTCAACACACTCGTACGATCCGCGATGACGACGCCGGCGAGCGCGACGATCGCAATCGGAAACGTCTCCTGGAAATTGGCCTGGGCACGCGCCAGACGGCTGGGCAGGGGATCGAGTGGAGGCATGGTCTCGTCGCGAGCCCCGACGTTCCATTTGGTTCCATACTGCCGCGTCTTGAACCGTACCGCCACGAAGACGTGAACCAGGAGCAGAAGGGCGCCAAAAGCAAGAATCTTCAGTTCGATCGGCATCGTTGGCCTCTTTTCAACCCTTACGGCACCAGCACCGTGTCTTTCGCGTCTGCCTGCACGTCGGGGTAGTCGAGCGTGTAATGCAGTCCCCGGCTCTCGTGCCGCGAGAGCGCGCTACGAATGATCAGATCGGCGACCTCGACCAGGTTTCGTAGTTCGATCAGGTCTGGCGTGACCCGAAAGTGCGCATAATATTCCTTCACTTCGTGCCGCAGCATGTCGATGCGGTGCTTCGCGCGCTCGAGCCGCTTGGTGGTGCGGACGATTCCGACATAGTTCCACATGAATCGCCGAATCTCGCCCCAGGTCTGCGCAATGACGACTTCCTCGTCGCTGTCGGTTACGCGGCTCTCGTCCCACGCCCGGATCTCCGGTACGTCGGGCAGGTCATCCCAATTGCCGGCAATGTGCTTCGCTGCCGCCTCGCCGAAGACCAGGCACTCCAGGAGGCTGTTCGACGCCAGGCGATTGGCACCATGGAGACCCGACTGCGTGACCTCCCCCGCGGCATACAGCCCGGGCGCATCTGTGCAGCCATTCAAATCCACCACGACGCCCCCGCATGTGTAATGCTGCGCCGGCACCACGGGGATCGGTTCTCTGGTGATATCGATGCCGAGCCCCAACAACTTTTCAAAGATGTTCGGGAAATGGGCGCGGACGAAATCCTCGTCTCGGTGCGAGATGTCGAGGTGGACGTAGTCGAGACCGAGGCGCTTGATCTCATGATCGATCGCGCGCGCCACGACGTCGCGCGGCGCAAGCTCCGCGCGCTCGTCGAAGCGCGGCATGAAGCGCGTACCGCCGCCCTTTACGCCGGGGGGGAGCTTCAGTTGCCCACCCTCGCCGCGCACGGCTTCGGTGATCAGGAAGTTCTTGACCTGAAGATTATAGAGGCATGTCGGGTGGAACTGCATGAATTCCATGTTCGAGACCCGGCAACCGGCGCGCCACGCCATGGCGATCCCGTCGCCGGTCGCTCCCCGCGGCGCGGTTGAATAGAGGTAAGCGCGGCCGGCGCCTCCACTGGCGAGGATGGTCGCCCTGCCGGTGAGCGCCTCAACACGCTTCTTCTTTCGGTTGTAGGCATATAGGCCGTGCACCGCGCCGCTGGTTGAGAAATGTGTCGCGTGCCGACCGGTCGCGAGGTCGATTGCAACCATGTCTGGCACGAGCCTGATGTTCGGATGCTTTGCGGCGGCCGTCTCAAGCGCTTGCTGCACAGCATATCCCGTCGCGTCCGCAACATGAACGATGCGACGGTGACTATGCCCACCCTCTCGCGTCAGGTGGAGCGCGTTGCCTTCCTGCGCGAACGGCACGCCGAGGTCCAAGAGGTGTTTTATCGCCCGGGGCGCCGCCCCGACGACATGCTCGACGACCCTGCGGTCGTTGAGCCCGGCGCCGGCGATCATGGTGTCGTTGACGTGCGCGTCGAAGCTGTCGCCTTCTTCGAGCACCGCCGCGATACCGCCCTGCGCCCAGCTGGTTGCGCCTTCGCCGAGCGCCCCCTTGGCAATCACCGCGACTTTGTGCGTTTCGGCAAGGTTGAGCGCGGCCGTGAGCCCAGCCGCACCAGAGCCGACAATGAGGACGTCGGCCGTGAGCTTCACGCGACTTCCTGCGCGGCGGAGGTGAGGCTGAGGAACACGTCCTCGAGATCCGGGTCCCGCGTCGAAACGTCGACGATGACGAGGCCACCGGCGGTGAGCACGGCGAGCACCTCGCCGGCGTTCACCTTGTCCTTGCGATAGATGATCTCGAGCGTCCGCTCATCGACCAATGCGATATTTTCGAAGCAGTCACTCGTCGGCACCTGCGCGATGTCGCGGTCGAAGGTGACAACCACCGCCTTCTCCTGCGCTTTCGACACCAATTCGCGTGTCGGCTCATTCGCGATCACCCGCCCGTGATTGATGATCGCTATGCGGTCGCAAAGTTCCTCTGCTTCTTCAAGATAGTGCGTCGTGAGAACGATGGTGACGCCTTGCGCATGAAGCTGGCGAACATAGTCCCACAGCTGCCGGCGAAGCTCGACGTCGACGCCTGCAGTCGGTTCGTCCAGCACCAAAATCGGCGGCGAATGAACCATCGCCTTTGCGACGAGCAGCCGCCGCTTCATGCCGCCAGAAAGGGTCCGCGAATAAGCATTGGCCTTGTCCGTGAGGTGCATTGCCGCAAGCAACTCGTCGCTATGACGATCGGCCGACGCAATTCCATACAGTCCAGCCTGGATCTCCAGCGTCTCGCGCGGCGTGAAGAAGGGATCGAAAATGATTTCCTGCGGCACGACCCCAATCGAGCGCTTTGAATTGCGTGGGTGTTCGTCGATGTCGAAGCCCCAGATGGACACCTTTCCGCTGGTCTTCACGACGAGACCCGCAAGGATGTTGATCAATGTCGACTTGCCGGCACCGTTCGGACCGAGCAGCCCGAAAATCTGGCCGCGCGGAACGTCGAAACTTACCTCGTTGAGTGCGCGCTTGCCACCCGCGTAGGTTTTCGAAAGGGATTCGATGCGGATCGCCGGCTCTTCCATCGCTGCGCGGCATAAGAGCGCACCCGCGAGGCGACAAGCGCAGCCACAGGTAAATGCGTCGTTTACCCTGATCGCTAGAATGACCTTGACGTTAACCCTTTACGTCAAGCTCCATGATTGGTGTTCGTCGCGTGATCCGGTCGGCGGTCGCGGCGCTGGTGCTTCTTGTGCCGGCGGCGACGCTCCACGCCGCCTCGATCGGTCTTGCCAACGGCAACGCGCTGGTGATCCGACCGGTCACCGTCACCAAAACCAAGGACATGGATTTCGGCGTCGTCGCAGTGACGACGGCGGGTACCGCCCTTCTTGAGCCGAACGCCGACGTTATCAGTGCAACGGGCGGCGTGGTGCTCGCAGGAGGCAACCCGCACTCGGCTGAATTCGCCGGCGCCGCCCAGAGTTCGTCGGTCGTCAACATCAAGGTACCCAGCAAGCCGAGCACGCTAACTCGAGTCGGCGGGACGGAGACGGTGACGGTCAGCAACTTCACGCTCCAGGGCCAGGCCAAGCGCACACTCGCGAAGGCGCAGAGCTTTACATTCCGCGTTGGTGGAACGCTGAACGTAGCGGCGAACCAGGCGGAGGGGACTTACGTCGGAACGTTCGACGTCACCGTTCAATATCCCTGATTAGCTCTTGCCGAGTTGATGCGAAGCGGTGGCGTTGCTACCTGCCGCGCATGCCAGCCCAACCGCCGCCCGAAATCATCCGAGTCTCGAGCCTCCAGGTTGCATGTGACGGCTCGGGAGAGATTTCCCCCGCGCTCGGTCATCCGCGCGTGTTCCTGAGGATCGACGAGGAATTGGGTTTCGTCGAGTGCGGCTATTGCGATCGGCGCTTTGTCCTTGAGGGGGGGCCGGCGGACCAGCAGGCGGCATGACCGCGCTCGACCCACGGCGGTTTCTATATCGCGAGCTCGATCCTGATAATGCCAGGCGGCTGGCGTCGCGCCACCTCTCGGCTCACGACGACGGCGAGCTCTACCTTCAATATAGCGCGAGCGAGGCCTTCGGTTTTGACGACGGCCGGCTGAAGACAGCCGACTATCATTCCACCTCCGGTTTTGGTCTTCGCGGAGTGGCGGGCGAGACGACTGCATTTGCCCATGCGAACGAGATCAGCGAGGCCGCAATCGAGCGCGCGGCAGCGACGCTGAAGCTGCTCGATCCGCGCAAGGGTGATGCTGCCTCGCCGCCCGCCCGGACCAACCAGGCAATGTACGGGGGCGACGATCCACTGAGCCTCATTCCGTTCGCCGACAAGGTCGCCCTGTGCCAGCGCGTCGATGCCGCGGCCCGCGCCCGCGATCCGCGCGTATGTCAGGTGAGTGTCAGTCTCGCTGCGAGCTGGAGCGTGATCGATATCGTCCGCGCCGACGGGTTCGTCGCATCGGATGTTCGCCCGTTGGTTCGTCTTGGCATCCAGATAGTCGCCGAACAGAACGGGCGTCGTGAAACCGGTTTTCACGGGCTTGGCGGTCGCTACCTCTACGACCACCTGTTCGATGAAGCGCAATGGGGCCGGGCAATCGACATCGCTCTTGCCCAGGCGCTCGTAAACCTCGACTCCGTTGCTGCCCCTGCGGGCGAAATGCCCGTCGTGATGGGTTCGGGCTGGGCTGGCGTTTTGCTGCACGAGGCAATCGGCCACGGGCTAGAGGGCGACTTCAACCGCAAGGGCACATCGGCGTTCTCCGGACGGATTGGCGAGCGCGTGGCCAGCCCGGGCGTGACGATCGTTGATGATGGCGCGATGGAACAGCGCCGAGGATCGCTCACGATTGACGACGAAGGGACGCCGACGCGCCGCACGTGCCTGATCGAGGACGGCATTCTCAAGGGCTATCTGCAGGACAGGCTGAACGCCCGGCTGATGGGAATGGAGGCGACCGGCAATGGACGCCGCGAAAGCTTCGCGCACTCGCCGATGCCGCGCATGACCAACACCTTCATGCTGGCCGGAAAGGACCACCCGGGCGAGCTCATCGAGCGGGTGAGGGACGGCATCTACGCCAAGAGTTTCGGCGGCGGCCAGGTCGACATCACAAGCGGCAAGTTCGTCTTCTCCTGCACCGAGGCTTATCGCATCCGCGGCGGGAAGATCGCCGAGCCGATCAAGGGCGCGACGCTGATCGGCGACGGCCCGACGGTGCTCACCCGCGTTAAAGGCATCGGCAATGACTTGGCGCTCGATGAAGGCGTCGGCGTCTGCGGCAAGGGCGGTCAGAGCATCCCGGCCGGCGTTGGACAACCGACCTTGCTTATCGACGGTCTCACCGTCGGCGGCACTGCTGCGTGAGCGACTGGCGTTCGGACGTTCTCAAATTCTGGTTCGGGCTGCGGCCGGAGCAATGGTGGAAAAACGATCCCGAGCTTGATCATCGCATCAAGCAACGATTCCTGAAGCTTTGGGCGGAGAAACGGCAGCTTCCTGTCGAAGCCTTTCTCCCCGATCCCTTGACGGCGCTGGCAGCAGTAGTTCTCTTCGATCAGTTTCCTCGCAACATGTTCCGCGGCGACGCAGAACAGTTCGCGACCGACCACCTCGCACTCGCTCTTGCGAAGGCTGCTGTCGACAAGGATTTCGACAAAGACCTTGAGGATCGCGAGCGCGGGTTCCTCTACATGCCTTTCCAGCACAGCGAGAATCTCGCCGACCAGAACCGGTCATTGCTGTTGTTCACCGAGCTCGGGGACGACCACCAGCTTGGCTATGCCCAAAAGCATCACGACATCATTGCGCGGTTCGGACGCTTCCCGCACCGGAACAAGATGCTGGGCAGGTCAGCGCGGCCCGACGAAATAGCGGCCAGCGACGCCTTTCCCTGGTAGCTAGAGCAGGTGGGCGATGGGACCAGGGTCGAAGCCGGCTTCCGTCAGGCAGCGCTGAACATCATCTGCCGAAGCGCCTTGCTCGCGCTTCGCCAGGGCGACTGCCAGGGCTGAGCGCGTTCCTGATCGACAAAATGCCAGCATCTTGCCGCCTTCGGCGGCCCGCAGCGCCTCCTGCATGCACTCGACGTCTGCCGGGCCAATGCCTCGCAAGATCGGGACGAAATGGTATGCAATTCCTGCGGCGGCGGCCGCTTCCTCGATATCGCCGGCGAGCGGCTGCCCCGGCTCCTCGCCATCAGGCCGGTTGTTCACCAGCACGGTAACGCCTCGCTCCGCCAGCCCGGCGACTTCATGCGGCAAGACCTGACCGCTTACCATCACCTTGTCGTCGAGCTGGCGAATCATGGCTTTCTTCCTACTTGGCGGTGCCGTCAGTTCCGCCGGTCAGCCCGTAATAGTCGAGATATGGCTGGATCTGCGGATCGTGACCGGCCCAGTTCCGGTACATTTCCGCAAGGTCGAGCGTGTTGCCGCGCGACAGGACCATGTCTCGGAAGCGCTGGCCATTGGCACGCGTCAGGCCGCCGTTCTTCTCGAACGTTGCGAAGGCGTCCTGGCCGAGCATGCGAGTCCATGCGTAGGCATAATAGCTCGCGGAATAGCCATTGCTCCAGATGTGGAGAAAATAGCTTGAGCGATAGCGTGGCGGCACGTCCTTGGTGTCGAACCCGCCCTTTGCGAGTGCGTCTGCCTCGAACTTGTCGACATCCTGCCGCGGTGCATTGGCAGCCAGGGAGTGCCAGTCGAGGTCGAGTCGTGCCGCTTCCAGCGCCTCCCCGACCTCATAGCCCTGATTGAACGTGCGGGCCGCGAGGATCTTGTTCACGAGATCCTGCGGGATCGCCTGGCCGGTCTGATAATGGACGGCGTAGTGCGGCAGGATCTTGGGATCGAGTGCCGCATCGCAAACCTACTGCGACGGGAACTCGACGAAGTCGCGGGCGACGCTCGTGCCGGACAGCGTCGGGTAGGTTTGCGATGCGAACATGCCGTGCAATGCGTGTCCGAACTCGTGGAACATGGTGGTCACGTCGTCCCAGCTGATCAGCGCGGGCTGACCAGGCGCGGGCTTGGTGAAGTTCTCCACGTTGAACACGACTGGTTTGGTACCGCGCAGAGCCGACTGATTGACCAGGTTCGACATCCACGCGCCGCCATTCTTGTTGTCGCGCTTCCATGGGTCGATCATGAAGATCGCCAGCTCGCTGCCGTCCTTGTCGTAGACTTGGAACACGCGCATGTCGGGGTTCCAGGTCGGGATGTCCTTCCGCTCCTTGAAGCTGATCCCGTAGAGCTGGTTGGCGGCGTAGAAGACGCCCTCCGTCAGCACCTTGTTGAACTCGAAATAGGGTTTCAGATCGTCATTATTGAGCGCGTAGCGCTGCTTGCGGATCTGCTCTGCGTAGAAGTTCCAGTCGGCCGCGGTCGGCTGGAAATTCGCGCCTTGCGACTTTGCAAGCGCGGCGATGTCGGACCACTCCTTGCGCTCCTTCGCAGCAACTGCCGGAGCGAGCCGGTCGAGGAACCCCACTGCTGTCGCACGGTCCTTCGCCATCTGGTCGTAAAGCGTATAGTCGGCAAAGTTTGCCGATCCGAACAGGCCCGCTTTCTTCGCACGCAGCTGCGCGATCTCGCCGACAATTGCGCGGGTGTCGTTCGCGTCGCCATGCTCGGCGCGGTTGAGGCTCGCGTCGAACAGCTTCTGGCGCGTGGCGTGACTGGTCAACGACGAGAGGGCCGGCTGCTGCGTCGTGTTCTGCATCGGCAAGACGTAACCGGTAACCTTGCGCTCCTTGGCCGCTTCCTGCGCGGCCGCGACTTGCTGCTGCGACAGTCCGGCAAGTTCGGATGCATCTGCGACGTGGAGCGCGCTCGCCTTGGCGGCTGCAAGGAGCTTCTGCCCGAACTGGGTCTGCAGAGTACTCAGCCGTTTGTTGATCGCCTTGAGTTCCGTCTGCTTTGCGGCAGGAAGCTCGGCACCGGCATGCACGAACTGCTTGTAGTAAACGTCGAGCAGCTTGGCCTGCTCGGGATTGAGGTTCAGCTCGGCCTGGTGGTCGTGCAGATATTTGAACCGCTGGAACAGCTTGGCATTCAGGAAGATGAAGTCGCTGTGCGCGGCGAAAAGCGGAGCCGTCTTCGTGTCGGTCGCCTGAAGCGTGTCGTTGGTGTTCGCCCCGTTGACCGCGCTGAACGCCAAGCCGGCGCGTTCGAGCAGCGTGCCGGAGCGCTCCATAGCGACGACGGTATTCCCGAACGTCGGCGCCGCCTTTTGATTGGCGATTGCGGTCACTTCGCGCTTCTGCTCGACCATGCCGGCGAGCAGCGCGGGCAGGTAGTCGCTATCCTTTATCTTCGAGAAATCCGGCGTCTGCAGCGGAAGCGTGCTCGGCTTAGCGAACGGGCTCGACCCCGGCAGCACAGCGGTTGCATTGCTCTTGGTTGCGGCCTTCTTGGTTGCAGCGCCGGCAGGCGCGGTGACAACGGCGAGCGCGGCCGTCGCGAACAAAATCGTGCGGATCATTGCGTTCCTCAAATGATGCTTTGCAGCTGTTGTGCCTCTTCAACCGAGTCGCGCGTTACGCAAGCCTGAACATCAGCCGTTCGTCGAAAGGGCGGCGAGCATGGCTTGGCCGTAACGCTCCAGCTTGGCTGCGCCAACGCCTTGGACCTCGCTCAACTCGCTGAGACTGCGCGGTTTTCTCTCGGCGATTTCCCGCAAAGTCGAATCGTGGAAGATGATGTAAGGTGGAAGGCCGGTTTCGGCGGCGAGCTTGCGGCGGGCTTCGCGCAATGCGTCGAAAACGGGATCTGGCGTACCCTCAAGTCTTTTTCGCGCCGAGCGTTTGCGAGGCTGCGGGGCCGTAATCGAGAGCAGCTGCTCTCCCTTGAGGATTGGCTTGGCACCAGGGCCGAAGCTGAGGCCGCCGTATGCGTCCGCGCGCAGCGCATCCCGCGCAATCAGCGCGCGTGCAACGGGCCGCACCAGCGCAAGCTCTTGTGCGTTCGCGATGCCGAACACCGACAGTCGATGATGACCGAAGCTGCGTACCTTCTCGTTGTCGTTTCCTCCAAGCACGTCGGCGAGATGACCAACGCCAAACCGCATCTCGGTCCTGAACGCGGCCGACAGCAACTTTCGGGCGATTTCCGTAGCGTCGATGGTCGCTGGAGGCTCGAGGCAATTGTCGCAATTGCCGCAATGATCGGGCGGCTCCTCGCCAAAATGCCGCAGCAGGATCGCACGGCGGCAAGTCGGAGCTTCGACCAGCGCCGCCAGGGCATTCAGTCGCTCGCGTTCGGAAGCTCGGCGGTCCGGTTCCACTTCCGTTTCGATGCGCTGGCGAGCTCGCGCAAAGTCTTCCGCGCCCCAAAACAGCCATGCTTCGGCGGGATCGCCATCGCGTCCGGCGCGACCGGTTTCCTGGTAAAAGGCCTCGATCGACTTGGGAATTGAGGCGTGGGCGACGAAGCGGACGTCGGGCTTGTCGATACCCATCCCAAACGCGATCGTCGCGGCAATCACCATGTCCTCGGACTGGACGAACGCGGCCTGATTTCGCGCTCGGACCTGCGGATCGAGGCCGGCGTGGTAAGCGGCAGCGCTTCGACCTCCCGCGGCGATTTGCTCGGCGATCCGCTCCGCTTTGTCGCGGCTCGGTGCGTAGACGATCCCCGGCCCCGGTTGCTGCGCAAGCAGCGTCTTCAGCTGCGCCGAAATTCCGTCGCGAGGTCGGACATTGTAACGGATGTTGGGCCGGTCAAAGCCGGCGATCACCAGCCCGTCCTCGGGAATGCCGAGTTGGGTCAGGATGTCGGCTCGGGTGCGCTTGTCCGCGGTTGCCGTCAGCGCAAGGCGTGGCACATCGGCATGGTCGTCGAGCAGCGCCTCGAGCTGCCGGTAGTCGGGACGAAAGTCGTGCCCCCATTCGCTGACGCAGTGGGCTTCATCGATGGCGATCAGGGCAAGGTTGACGTGGTTGACGAGGCGACGGAATGAATCGCCCGTCGCGCGTTCCGGCGCGACATAGAGGAGGTCCAGTTCGCCGGCCTTGAACCGTTGAACAGTCCGCTCGCGATCTGCATCGGCGGACGTCAAAGAGGCTGCGCGCAGGCCAATCGCATCGGCGCTGCGAATCTGGTCGTGCATCAGCGCGATTAGCGGCGAGATGACCAGCGCTGTGCCGTCCCGCACAATTGCCGGTAGCTGGTAGCACAGCGACTTGCCGGCGCCGGTCGGCATCACCGCTAGCGTATGCTGTCCGGCGAGGACGCGGTTGACGACCTGCTCCTGCACACCGCGGAAGTGATCGAAGCCGAAGACGCGTTTGAGGAAGTCGTGCGGGTCGGTCATTGTTACTCTTCGCTTGCGACCGAGCGCCGCGCCTGGATCCGAGCCTTGGCGCTACTCAGCCGCCTGCGCAATCTCTTCCGCAAGCTGCGCTTCGGCCTGCCGTTGCCAAAGCTCGGCATAGAGTCCGCCGAGATCGAGCAGTTCCTCGTGCGTCCCGCGCTCGGCGACTTCGCCCTGGTCGAGGACGACAATTTGGTCGGCGTTGACAATCGTCGACAGACGGTGCGCAATCATGATCGTCGTGCGGCTTTGCGACACACGGTCCAGAGTTTCCTGAATCGCCTGCTCGGTCCGGCTGTCGAGCGCGCTCGTCGCCTCGTCGAGGACCAGGATCGGCGGGTTCTTCAGCAACGTTCGCGCGATAGCGACGCGCTGCTTCTCGCCGCCCGACAGCTTCAGTCCGCGCTCGCCGACCATCGATTCATAGCGATCGGGAAGCGTACAGATGAAGGTGTCGATAGCCGCGCCCTGCGCTGCAGCTTCGATCTCGTCCTGCGAAGCCCCGCCGCGTCCGTAGCCTATATTGTATCCGATCGTGTCGTTGAACAGAACGGTATCCTGCGGGACGATGCCGATCGACGCGCGCAGGCTCTTCTGACTGACTTCGGCAATATTCTGCCCGTCGATGAGGATGCGCCCGGCAGACGGATCATAAAATCGATAGAGCAGCCGTGCGATGGTCGACTTCCCAGCGCCCGATGGGCCGACGATGGCGCAGCTGGTTCCCGCCGGGATATCGAGGTCGAGGCCTCGCAGGATCTCGCGACCCGGATCATAGCTGAAACGCACATTGTCGAACCGGATGCTGCCGCGTTTGACGGTGAGTGATGGAGCAGCCGGCCTGTCGGTCACCTCGGCGGGCGTGTCGAGCAGGTTCCACATCGCTTCCATGTCAATGAGCCCCTGGCGGATGGAGCGATAGACCCAGCCCAGCATGTCGAGCGGCCTGAACAGCTGCAACAGCAGCCCGTTGATCCACACCACGTCGCCGGGCGTGAACCGTCCCCGGCTCCATCCCCACACGGTAAAGGCCATCGCGCCCGCCATCATGACGTTCGTAATCAACGCCTGCCCGATGTTGAGCCAGGCGAGCGAGACCTCGTTGCGCACCGAGGCGCGGGCAAAGGCGCCCACTGCCTCTTCGTAGCGCCGGGCTTCGCGGTCCTCGGCGCCGAAATATTTGACCGTTTCGTAGTTGAGCAAAGAATCGACGGCGCGACCGATCGCCTTGTTGTCGACCTCGTTCATGTCGCGTTGAATGTGCGAGCGCCAATCCGTCACCCACCGCGTGAAGGCAATATAGACGGCGACGATCGCGAGCGTCGCTACGACCAGCCCGGCACCGAACTTTACGAAAAAGATGACGCAGATCGCGGTCAGCTCGATCACGGTCGGCGCAATGTTGAACAGGATGAAATAGAGCATCATGTCGATGCTCTTCGTTCCCCGCTCGACGATCTTGGTCAGCGATCCCGTACGTCGCTCGAGGTGGAAACGAAGCGACAGCTCGTGGACATGGCGAAAGACCTTGCCGGCAAGGCGCCGGGCCGCGTCCTGGCCGACCTTTTCGAAAATTGCGTTGCGCAGATTGTCAAACAGGACACCCCCGAACCTGGCCGCGGCGTAAGCCAGCACGAGTCCTGCAACGATCGCGAAGGCAGCATCACCGCTCATTCGATCCACGGCGAGCTTCAGCGCGTATGGCCCAAGCAAGGTGACGGCCTTGCCGGCAAGCACCAGCGCCACGGCAACGATCACGCGCGTCTTGAGCTCGGCCTCGCCCTTCGGCCAGAGCATCGGCAGGAACCGCCAAAGCGCCGCGAAGCCTGCGCTGGGTCTGCTGGGCTGGGTTTCCACTGCGGCTGCCATTGTTTCCTAACTTAAGAAGGCGGGTCGCGCGGAGCAAACGACACCATGAAAAGTTCCGTGGAACTCTGGCGAAAATCGGCGGTTCTTTCAGCAACTTGTCGGGGAATTTCGAATGGGACCGGGTTATTTCGTCATCGCCATTCTCGGCTGCGCGGACGGCGGTAGTGCCTGTACGCCGGTGGCCACCCTTCAGACGCGTTACGAAAGCGTCGCGCAATGTTCTGCAGCAACTGCAGGGGCGCTCGAGAACAACAGCAATTTCGACTATCCGACGCTGGTAGCCCGTTGTCGTGCAGGCCATTCCGACGACCGTGCTGAAGCCCGGCCCGACAAGCCCCCGCTAGTCGGTGCGAGGCGGGGCTAGCGCGTAGGAACCGCGAGTTCCTGCAACGGTTTGAAGGCCCAAGGAGAAGATTCATGGGCAAGGACAGCAACCACCATTCCGACCAGCCGCTAACGCAGAGCCTGATCGGTGCGACGTCGGAGGATCCTGCCGATGGTCGCGGCCCGGCCGACAAGCCCGGTGCAATTGGCAAGACGCCTTCCAAGAAGACACCCGACAATGACGCTCAGAACCAGGCCACGATCGAGGAATTCGGGCGCGAGGGTCTTGGCGTCGCCCCCAAGGAATAGGCGCCATGTCCGACGTGATCGAGCCGATGGTCCATGAGGACCAGCTGCCGGGCCACGAGAGCCAGCTTAAGCCGAAGCCCGACTGGGAGCCGAAGTATAAGGGCTCCGAGCGGCTGAAGGGCAAGGTCGCGCTGGTCACCGGCGCAGACAGCGGCATCGGCCGAGCGGTTGCTGCCTTGTTCGCGCGCGAAGGCGCTGACGTCGCGATCCTTTATCTGTGCGAGCATGACGACGCGGCGAAAACCAGGGAGATCGTCGAGGGTGAGGGCCGGCGCGCGATTACGATTGCGGGCGACGTCGGCAGCAAGGATTTCTGCGAGGAGGCCGTAAGGCAGACCGTGCGCGAGCTCGGCAGACTCGACGTCCTCGTCAACAATGCCGGCGAGCAGCACCCGGACGAGAACATTCGCGACATTACCGAGGATCAGCTGAAGCGGACCTTCCAGACCAACATCTTCGGCATGTTCTTTCTCACGCAGGCCGCCCTGCCGCACCTCGAGAAGGGTTCTGCAATTATCAACTGCACCTCGGTCACGATGTACAAGGGCTCGCCGCAGTTGCTCGATTACAGCGCGACCAAAGGGGCGATCACCGCCTTCACTCGCTCGCTATCGAAGAACCTCGTCAAGCAGGGGATCCGCGTCAACGCGGTCGCACCCGGACCGATATGGACGCCGCTTAACCCGTTCGGCGGCCAGAAGCCGGAAGATGTTCCGCAGTTCGGGAAGGATACCCCGATGGGTCGACCAGGCCAGCCCAACGAGGTGGCTCCGAGTTTCCTGTTCCTTGCCTGCGAGGACTCCAGTTATATGATCGGGCAGGTGCTCCACCCGAACGGTGGCGACTTCACCTCAAGTTGACCGGAATTGAACGCTACAAGTGTAGCGTGTGTCCGCATTCGGACACCCAGCCCTATGAACTTCGCCAACCGCATTGGGAATTTTTCCCATTTCGCGGCATCTTTGCTTGGTGAATGACACCATCTGCAAATTACCATCACTGAAAAACAACGACTTTTTCAGTTTGGCACGCCCCATGCATTTACTCTGGCATGGGCCCGATGGTCGGGTCCAGCGAGAGTAAGACAAGGGGTTTAAAATGTTCACTGCTACTTCCATCCGCGAAACCGCCACGATCTTCGCCGGTGCTTTTGTTTCTGCGCTTCTGCTCGTTTCGGCCGCCACCTCGCTGCCGATTGCGTGAAACCAGGAGTTCAAAGGAAACCGATATGAACCAACGTTTCCTGATCAACCGCGGCGACGCCAAGGTCATGGGCGTCGCCGCCGGTCTCGCCGATTACACCGGTGTCGACCCGACCATTGTCCGCCTGGGGCTCATCGCCCTTACGCTGATGACCGGTCCGGTAATGATTTTCCTCTACGTTGTGACGGGGCTGCTCGCGCCGCGGCAATAGGAGCGCGAGCCGCCCTTTTCCGCCGGCGGCCATAGGGCCATGATGGCGATGTGGGCGACCCTTACAATCTCCAGCGTTTCGTCGAAGCCCAGGAAGGAATTTTCGACACCGCTCTTGCAGAGCTGAAAGCCGGCCGCAAGCGCAGCCACTGGATGTGGTTCATCTTCCCGCAACTCGCCGAGCTCGGCCGCAGTCAGACTGCGAAATTCTACGGTATTGTCTCTCTCGAGGAGGCGCGTGCCTTTCTCGAGCATCCGCTACTCGGGGACCGTCTTCGCCAAATCATCGAAGCCGTATTGCCGTGGGCGAAGCAGCGCACAGCCGAGGAGATTTTCGGCCCGGTCGACACGCTGAAATTCCGGTCGAGCCTCACATTGTTCGACCGTGTTCAACCAGGCGGCCTCTTCAAGGATGCCCTCGAAGCATTCCACAGAGCGCCTGACGAACAGACCCTCGCACTTTTGAACTGACAGCGGTAATCAGCGCACCCAACGGGTCAGCTGAACCCCAGGGAGACTGCCATGCGCAAGTTGCTGTTCGCTCTAGTTGCCTCTACGCTCGCCACCACTGCAGCCACGGCTGCCTTGAAGGTCGGCGACAAGGCCCCCGACTTCACGACGACTGGCGCAGTTGGCGGCAAGGAGTTCAAGCTCCATTTGGCGGACCAGCTGAAGAAAGGCCCGGTGGTGCTCTATTTCTTCCCGAAGGCATTCACCAGCGGCTGCACTGCCGAGGCCCACGCATTCAGCGAATCGATTGGCGATTTCAAGAAGGCGGGTGCGCAGGTAATCGGCATGTCGGCCGACAATATCGCCACGCTCAAGGACTTTTCAGTCAAGGAGTGCCGCAGCGCGTTCCCCGTGGCTACCGCGACTCCAGAGACGCAGAAAGCCTATGACGTCGCTTGGGCCGCGCATCCCGGGATCACCACCCGCACATCCTATGTGATCGGCAAGAACGGCAAGATTGCCATGGTCCATGACGATCTCAACTTCAGCGAGCATGTTTCCAGAACACTCTCAGCTGTGAAGGAGCTGAAGTAGGCTCAGTTCACGTTCCGGCCATGCGCCGGTCATGGTTGCAGGACTAATTCCCCGTCACTGCCCTAAGCGGGCACACGAGAGGGGAAAGCCGATGAAGACCAGAACCACCATGATCATCGCCGTGGCAGTCATGGCGCTCGCCGCGTGCAACAAGAAGAGCCCGGCCGAGAACCAGGCGTCCTCCGTCGAGGCCAATGCGGAGAACGCGGCGGAGAACGTCACTGCGGCAGGTGAAAATGAGGCTGCCAACATAATGAACAGCGCCGAGAACAAGGCTTCCGCCGTTAAGAACGCGGCCGAGAACAAGGCCGAGGCAATCAAGACCGCGGGCGAGAACAAGGCCGAGGCGTTGAAGAACTCCTCATCCAACACGAGCGAGAAGAAATCGAAATAGTTCAAAGCGAGGGGGCGCCTTTCCGTGGGCGCCCCCTTCGTCATGGCGGGGTTGGCCGCCTACGGTTACCTTCGAGCCTCGGCGCTCGACTTGACCCTTCTCCACGCGAGTAATGGGAAGTGCCGAATGTTCGTTTCGAAGGCGGATTTGCGCTGCTAGTCCAGTCGGACGGGGGTCGCCGCGAATTCACCGACAACCGTTGTCCATTCGCGAACATGCCATCGCTCGATCAGGCCGTTGATTACATAAGGGTCGGCTCGGGCAAATGCTTCCGCGGCCGAAGCATCCTTGCCCTGGAACATTAGGACGGCACCATCGACGGGGTCGGCAAGCGCCCCGGCTATGACTAACTCGCCGCGCTCCTGGGACTTCCAGGCGTAGCGAAGATGCGCGGAACGGAATTGCGGGCGGCGCTCCAGATAATCAGCAGCACCTTCGTAGAAGAGGAGAAAATGTTTCACGGCCTCGACGTCCTAGTGCGCTGCTGACCTTATGCATACCGCAAGCCCTTGAAGTCATGGAACAAAGGTTCCGTCGATAGGCACTATCAGAGCGAAAACAGAGACTTAACTAATCTCACTTTGTCCGCCGTTCGGTGCGCTTTGGCGTTATCGGAGAACTTGGACGGCCCGGATCGGTTGTCCTACCCATGAGGAAAACTACCCATTACACGCGAACCAGCGCTTTCCCCGCGATTGCCGCGGCCTTGGCGCTCACATCAACCACGGCTCTTGCTCAACAAGCACAGCCAGTTCCGACCGATCCGGGGCCCCCGGCAGCGGCGGAACCAGCTCCGACAGTTGAAGCCCCACCGGTGACGGACGAGACGTCGACCCCGCCATCGGACGGCCCGGCCCCGGCAACGGAGCCGTCTACGACAACGAAAGCCACCACCGTGAAACGGAGCGTGCGGACCGCGACCGTGAAGCCTGCGACATCGACGCGCACCCCTGCATTAAGACCGCATGCCGAAGCGGCGACCGCGGCGCCCGAGCCCCGGGCTTCCGCCGTCAGGCCGGTCGAATCGCACCCTGCCACGGACCCCGTCGTCGACGTAAATGCCAAGCCAGCTCCGGCGCCCACACCGGCAGCCATCAAGCCTGACAGCTCCGACAATGGCATACCGATCGCCGCGGGCGGTGCTTTGGCACTTCTCGCGCTCGGAGGGGCTGCGGTCGCCATGAACCGGCGGCGTCGCGCACATGCAGAGGAATGGGTCGATGAGGAGGCGGTGTACGAGGAACCGCGCCAAATGGCCGTTGCCGAGGAGCCGCAGCCTGAGCCCAAATTTGCTGAGGCGCAGCCTGCGATCGTCGCCCCCGCGCCATCCGCCTTTGCGTGGGGTAATGGACAGCCCGCCGTTGCAAGTCCGTCGACCGCGGATCCTGACGACGACCGCATGCCGGGCGAAACCTGGGTCCAGCGCGCCTATCGTGGCCCCAGCGCGAACAATCCTTCGGCTTCCCTGCGAAACCGCATCCGGCGAGCTGCATTTTTCGACAAGCGCGAGCGCGATGTCCTCGCTGGCGTCGCTGAGCCGGTCGACATGGACGCTGGCCTGCCTGGCGCCATGGTCGATGAGCGCGAGCGCGAGTTCGCCTAGGCCCTGAAAACAGGAGGAGGAAGGCGAGGTCGTCGCCCGGGTGACCGGGCGACGTCTTCGTTTTGGCGACCCTGATCTTAACCCTTTCTAAGCACCCTGAGCGCAAGAGATGTCCCCAAGCATTGCTCAAGCGGAGGGGCACGCACAAATGGGGGCGCCCGTTACTGGCACCAAAGCGGCCGACCTGCCGTCGGCCGAGACGTTGCTGACAGCATTTAAGACGATTGATGCGGGCGAGCGGCGTCGCCACGCCAGCGTACTCAATTATTGGCTGTCGATTCGCGGCGAGAAGGAATTCCCGCCGCTCCACGATCTCGACCCGCTCGAGCTGTCCGACGCCGGGCCCCAGTCGATCCTGATGGAGCTAATCAGCGGCGGTCACGACGCCGAGATCAGACACATGGGGGAGGCGCTTCGCGACGGCGGTGACTGGCCGGAGCGAATCATGGATGCCGACGCTCCGTCGGTCCTCTCTTGTATCGCCAAAAAGTTGCCGATCGTCGCAATCAGCCGCGACTTTCTTGCTTTCGAAGATGAATTCGACGGCGGGGACGGGCCGGCGCACTGCTGGGTAACGTTGCTGCCGCTGAGTGCCGGAGGCGCGTGGGTCGACTATGTCTACGCGCTCGTGAGCGTCGAGGCCGTGCCTGCAAAGGTGGAAAAGACCGCTAAATCCAGGAAAGCGCCTGAGCCGGAAGCCGAGGAAATAGAGGAACCGGTAGTCGAGCAAATCGAGGAACCGGTAGTCGAGCAAATCGAAGAACCGATAGTCGAGGAAGTCGAGGATCCCCTCGCAAACGAGGCGGAGCTTGGACTGGATGAAGTCAACGAGGTCGAAGAGGACGTTATCGAGCTCGACCAGCCGGCAGACGGAATGTTCTCCGAAGCGGAAGGCGGCGACGACATCGATGGTTCTGCAGACGAGCCTCAGGTTGACGAGGAACCCGCGGCCCGGAGTGGGAAGCCCGGACCAGGCTTCTCCAAATTGCTGGACAGCCTTGCCGGCCTGACCGGCTTTTACGGAAGCCAGCCGGTCCAGGTCGAGCCGGTAATCCCCGTTCCGGACGAGGCGGAAACGATCGCTGAGATTGTCGACGACGAGTTGCCCGAGGAAGCGGCGGAATTCGACGAGACCGTCGCCGAAACGGTCGAGGAAGCTGATGAGGAGCCGGTCGCCGAGGCGGCAACGGTTCACGAAATGCCAGCGAAGAACGAGCAACCCACCAGAGCATCGGAGGGAACCTTGCAGGACAAACTCACAGACGTACGCGCCAAGGCGGACGAAGCCCGAATGGCCAAGCTGCGCGCCAATGCCGCGCTTTATGAGGGGCTGGGCGCCGCCTACGACTTCGCCCTCGACGCCGAGGAGGCGCCGGAGGAATATCTGCGCTTGGTCGAGGCGCAGGGCCTCAAGATCCAGCTCCGGTCGCCGATGAAGCCGGTCGTCAAGCTCGCATTCGACGGCCTGTGCGACGATGCCACCATCAAGCAACTCGAGGCGGTGCTCGCCTGGGCCTTTGACGAGGAGCTACCGCGCGGCACGCTCGCCGAGCGCATTGAATCCGCGGGCGGAATTGCGCCCATCCTTAACGGACAGGCGAAGGCGGCCTGAGAGTCGTCTTCAAAACCGGCTTGCCGCTTTAACGCGTCTTGGCGCGCTCGCCGAGACGAAGGCCTTCGACGACGGCGTCGACGGCGCACTTGCGCGACAGATCGGCGAGAACAGCGATCTGGTCGTCCTCCGCCGACCGGGCGAGGCGATGGGTCCGGGTGGCAATGCTCCGCAATTCCTTGATCGCCGAATCCGGAAGGCGAGTTTGATCCGCGAGTAGCTTGTTGAACACCGCTTCGGAAAGCGGCTTTTCAAACTGCAGGCCGATGAATTCCTGGCAGTGCCAGACGACCCGGCAGAACTGCGTCTCAAGCCCTGCAATGCTGAGCCACACCCAACTGTCGTCCTCGACGGTCGTGGTGCACTCGATTCGGCAGCCCTGTGTCGACATGTCAATAACGCGCGCGTTGACGCGGCTTCGTGTGCCGTCACGCATCATTGCGGTGAGACGAAGTGCGGTACGCTCGACGCTGCGGCGCTCAGGCCGGACTTTTGCAGCTTGTGCCATGGCGAGTCTAACCCCTCGAGGCGTTGTGCTCGCCCAATCGTGAACAAATGGTTGTGACGAATAGGCAGAGGTTCTCGCCGAATGTGCTGAACGATCGGCGATGAAGGAAGGCGCGCCGTCCTTTCTGCAGCCATACACGCTGCCGGCCTTTCACTTAAGTATTTGCCACAGCTTGTTCTTTCCGCGCCGCCCGAGCATTCGGGCTAAATCCGAAGGCGGCATCCCGAGCGGCGGAAGGAGCCAAGCATGGAATGGGAGACCCCGATCGATCGCATGCTGCGAGAGCACGCGGGGAAGAAGCCCGAAAAGAAAGTGGTCGCGCTGAGCGACGAGATCGAGGAGCTGCTCGCCGCAAGGCGGGTCATTATGCCCAACCCGCAGCGCTGACAGGCGCGGGAAAACCGGAGAAATACAGATGACGAAGGCCTGCACCGAAGCAGGCCTTCGCCACGATACGCTTGTTCCCTCCCACGGCCGGAAAAAAGGGGGCAAACCGGCCGAAGTGAGGGCTTACTAGCTCGCTCGCTCGGTTCGTGTTTTGCGCTCTGCGACAATCTTTGCGCAGGAGACGCCATTTTTGACCAAGCGAATGGATTTGCGGCTTTTTCCGGACGAGTTCGCCCAGAATCGCTTGCTTAGGACACGCTGCCCCGGTCGAAAGCCCCAAGGATTGGACACGGACCGCTGCGTTTCCTCGCGCAGGCTGCGGCGAGTCCCGCTAGCGCAGTTCGCGCTTCACGCAGCTGTTCGATCTTGGCGTCGAGCGCTGCGACGCGCGCTGTCGCCAACTCGCGCGCGCGGACGTGATCGTCAGAAGAACTAAGTTCGAGCAGCTCGGCAATCTCGTTCAGCGTGAAGCCGGCACCTTGGGCAGATCGGATAAAGCGAAGGCGCTTCACTTCCTCCTCGCCGTAGCGTCGAACCTCGCCCGGCGGTCGCGGCGGTTCCGGTAGCAGGCCGCGCCGCTGGTAATAGCGCACGGTCTCGACCCCGACGCCGGCCGCCCTGGCAAGCCCGCCGATCGTGTCCGTATTTTTCGCTTGATTCCGTACCATGGTACGGATGCCATAAGCCGTTCGTCCGCAGTTGGACAAGAAGGAGAATCGCAAATGGAAAAGACCGACAAGGCTGAAATCGTTGGCACCTGCGGCTGCGCCAAGGGCGGCTGCCGCTGCAATCCATGCACGTGCAAGAACTGTAACTGTTGAGTTCCAGGGGCCGCCGCCCAGGATGCTGGGCGGCGGACTCGCGCTTCTACCTCCCGCACACCTCCGCGCCTCCTCTCGAGGAAAGGCGCGTCATCGTCTCGGGCGATGTGCTAATGGTAATCCCGGCGTCGCATTTGCGAAGCTGGAAGCGCACCTTGCGCGCGCGAAAGTCGAGCGAGACGCGCCGGAACGTTTCGAGGATGTCGGTTCCGAGTAGCAGCGCGGGCTCATTTGAAAGGCCGAACAGCTTGAATGGCGGCACGTCCGCGAAGGCAATGGGTACGTTTTGTAGCTCGACCGAGCCGAGCTCGAGCTGGCCGATGACCGCCAGTTGCAGGTTGACGGTCACGCCGGTGACGCCGGTCACTGGAATCGTCACGAACTTGTCGCGATTATTGCGGATAAGCTTATCGCGAAGCGGAATGTTGCCGATGGAAATCTCGGTTCCCGTGTCGATGATCGCGTCGAGTGACAAGCCGGCAGCGCGGACGTGGGTGAGGATCAGCTGGCCCCGCTGCCGTCTGGCGATGATGACGATATCGTCGGGAGAGAATTTCTCTGGCCTGCGAGCGTCTTCAACCTTGATCAGCTTCTTCTCGAAATCCATCAGCAAGCGCTGCTGAACGAGCGCATCGATCCCGATCATCCCTTCGCCACCGAGGTCATATTCGTTGAGCGCTGGCATCTCGAGGTCCCTGACGGTCGTCGGGCCCACGGTTAGAGCGTCGACCTTCACGCGGTCGACGACGCTGCGAGCTGTCATCCCGTTGAGGATGACGGGTGTGCCGAGCGGCAGACGCAGATTTTGTGCAACGCGCACGCCTACCGCCGAGGTGTCGGCACCGCTGTCGACGATGAAACGATAGGGGCCGTTGCCGTTCAGCATCACGTCGACGCTGAGGCGAGTTTCAACCTTGCGCGCCTTCACGTCCTGTCCACCAACGGAAAGCGAATTGTCGATGACGGCGGGCGGGAGGGGCGGGACGTTCGACGGCGTGGCTGGTGCCGGTCTCGGTTTTCCGATCTTCGGTGCCTGTGCGCCCGCAATATCCACGGGAACGCCTGAGAGCATCAGGGCGGAGGCAAGGATCAGTGCGAAGCGATGCCCGAGCAATCGGTCCTCCAAGACTAGAATGCGCCTTATCGGGCGCGATTCCCAGTCCCGCCACGGATAATAGACATATGACCCGTCTTTTCGACGGGAGACCGCGACGCGCTATAATCTGCTCTTTGCTCGAACGACCGGCTTGTCACTCGCGAGCGAAGACGGCATTGCCGACGAGCGGCTTTGAGCTTCAGCTTGAGCGCAAGATCCAGGCGCTTCGCCGTCAGACCAGTCTTGTCGCGGTTGCCTCGACCGTCAGGGGCTCCGGGGAGCGCGAAGCGGGGTCGGGCCACTCGGTTACGAGGTCTTCCGGATCAACCGTTTTCTTCACCGGCTGCGCACGCGATTGGCTAACCGGAATGTGGTGCGTGCGGTCGCCCGCAACGCGCGGGAAGCTGATCGTCAAGAGGCCGTGCGCGATTGTCGCTTCGACGCTGTCGGGGTCCGGTGCGAAAGGCAGCTGGATCGCGCGCTCGAACTGGCCGTAGGACCGTTCCGAGAAGAAAACGCGCTTACCGGCGTTGCGATTCTGCTTGTCGATAGTGATGGTGAGGATGTCGCCGCTGAGGCTGATGTCGATTTCGGTCTCCGGGATCCCGGGGACTTCGGCGGTCAGCCAAACGATCCCGTCAGATTCGCTCGCGTCGATGCACGGCGCCGAGCCCCCGATGTGGTTCATCTTCCGCGGCAGCTCAAGAAAGGCGTCGTCTTCAGGAGCCCGAGTTCTGCCCTGCGAAGCCATGCGCCGCCTCCCCTGCATTGGGACCTCACGCATACCGAGACCTCACACAAACATCGGCGGGACATCTTGTCCGCCTCCGCCGCAGCAGAGTAACTCAGAAATTAACACTTATCTAGCGGCACATAGCTTCGAGCGCTCGCGCCCCCTTGCCCCACGAGGCGCGAGCCTTCCATCACTCAAATTGCCGGTTGAGGGATCTTCATCTCGGCGATCTGTTGCACGCGACCGGTCACCTGCGCCTCGGTGAGTGTGTCGGCATATTCCTGTACGCCGTCGATCATGCCGGCCTGGTTGACGTGCATGACATGGCAGAATTGCGCCGAGAGCGAATTGCCCGTGGCCTTGGACTTGCCTCGATAGCGGCCGGTGCCGATGACGTAGTCGCCGGCATCGATCAGTTGTTCGAGGTCGCAGCGGAACTGGTCGAAGTCGCGGTTGGTCGGCCCAAACACATTGTCGCGCACCGCCTCGAAGCTGCGATAGGGATTACCTGCGGCGTACAGCGAATTCTCCGCCTCGTTCCACAATAGGTTGTGACTGAACCCCCGTTGAAGGGCGTTGAGATCGCCGCGATTGAAAGCATCATAGAGACCGCGGACGGCCCGTACATTCTGTTCTGACATGCGATATCTCCAGAGGACCAGAACGGCGCGTTGCGTCCCCGGGCGAAATGTCCGGCGGCGAGCGCCGCGAACCGACTCGCCAGTCGATGCTGACGGCGGGTTTATACCACGGATCGATCAGCCGTTGCGGATGCCGGCGCCCATTAATTTTCCGTAATTTGACTCGCCCGCGCCTCCGGCGGCATTCTTGCCGCGCCGGGGGTGCTTCGGCCGTAGACGAGTCGATTGGGCAAGCTTTAATCCCCGCTATGAGCTTTGCCGACCGCGACCGGCGGCACCGCGTCCCGAGATCCTGTTGTGAAGTGCGTTGATCCGCGTGGGGACCAATAGCCCTCCTCCCGCGGCATTATTCACACGAGCGGGAGGAAAATCATGACCAAGCAAGCGATGTCTCGCAAAGTCCTGCTGTCGTCTGTGACTGCGGCGGCACTGATCGTTCCGGCCATCGTAGGGTCGGCGCCGGCCGGCGCTGCCAGCATTAGCACTTACGCCACCGGATTCCAGAACCCCCGCGGCCTCAAATTCGGACCGGACGGACTGCTCTACGTCGCGGAAGGCGGTACTGGCGGCGGTAACTCGACCGCGGGGCAGTGCGACCAGGTCGTTCCGCCGGTCGGGCCCTACACCGGAAGCGCAACGGGCGGCCGCATCTCCAAGGTCGTCAACCACGCGCGCGTGACTGTCACCGACCGGCTGCCGACGAGCCAGACCTCCGCAAATCTCGGTCATCTCGTGAGCGGGGTCGCTGACATCGCGTGGATCGGTAACACGCTCTACGCGCTGGTCGCCGGCGGCGGCTGCTCGCACGGCGTCGCCAGCAAGCCCAACGGCATTTACCGCGTCCATTCCAACGGCAGCGTGACCCTGGTTGCCGATTTGCAGGCCTGGCAGCATACCCATCCCGTCGCCAATCCCGAGCCGGACGATTTCGAACCGGACGGAACCTGGTACAGCATGATCGCCGAGCGCGGTTTATTCTGGGCGGTCGAGCCTAACCATGGGGATTTCGTCCGCGTCTCGACCAACGGCGACATCGAACGGGTTGCCGATATCAGCGCGTCGCAGGGACACATCGTCCCGACCGCGGTCGCTTTCCATGGCAATTTTTACATCGGGAACCTCAACACCTTTCCGATCCAGTTCGGAAGCTCGCGGATCCTCAAGGTGAACCCGAGCGGCTATGTTCAGCGAGTTGCATCTGGACTGACGACGGTTCTCGGCGTCGCGTTCGACGCCAATGCCACGATGTACGTGCTTGAAAACACGGTCGGGCAACCCGGACCGACGCCCGGTTTTGGAGACATCGTCCGGATCTCTCCCAACGGGAAGAAGCAGACGATCGTCAGCGGTCTTGCGCTGCCGACCGGGATTACGTTCGGCCCCGACGGCGCCCTCTATGTCTCTAACCTTGGCTTCGGTCCGCCGGCCGGATCGCCCGAAGGGCCGGGGCAGGTTCTGCGCATCACCGGCTTTTGATTGCAGCGAACGGAGCGGCGTCGGGCGTAAGGTTCGGCTCCGCTTCGCGACACGAACTAACTTGAGCGCTAGGCGCGACAATTCCCGGCCGAGAGCGGAGTCATTCGCTGTGACCGTCGCGCTCAAGATGCTTGAACCTGTGCGGTTGACGTGAACGGCGGTGAGCCTGCGGAAATCGCCGGGCTGCCTCGTGCTGATGTTCACCAGGTGCCGGTCGGTGGCCGGTGGCGCTCACGTTTGACGTCTTCTTCCATCACGTAGCGCTTGAGCTTGCGGCGGATAAGTGTCGCGCCTTCGCTGCTCGTGCAGACGAGGCGGACGCCCCCGCCCGGCAGCCTCTCCAGTGCCGAGATTCCGACCTTCTCGGATAGACAGCGGATCAACACCACGCCTTCATCGAGCGACAGGTTGACGACGCGATTCATTTTTTGACGCTCGACGGGCCGAGCTTGCGCGTCTGCTCGCCGAAGTGCTCGGTGACCACTTCGAGCGCCTCGGCGCCGGCGCTGGTCCGTGATTGCATGGACAGCCGGCGGGCGGCCTGCTCGCGAACGCTGTTCGCATTGTCGCCGTACGAGCCAGGGTTTGCTCTTTCGCCGGAATCCACGAACCTACTCCCTAGAAATGATCAGGGCTCTTGCCGCGCTTTTCGCTCAGCTTCAGCGACGCGCAACTGCTCGCCGCGCGCGGCCTTCTCAGCAAGGGCGGTCCATGCCGCCTCCGAACGGTGGCAGCGCTCTCGCACATGGTTGAGCATGGCGGCTTCCCCCTCGGCGCGCGCTTGCTCGGCGCGCGTGCGGAAGAATTCGGCGCTGGAGCTACGAATGATCGGCGGCGCCACCTTATCCGGCGTCGCTGTCGTTCGTTGGCTCGGCTGAGGTTTCGACTTCGTCGGCCGATTTCAGGTTCACGGCCGCCATCTTGCCGCGTCGGTCCTGCTCCAGGTCAAAGCTGACCCGCTGTTCCTGGCGCAGCGTGCGCATGCCGCTGTTCTCGACCGCGCTGATGTGGACGAAGGCATCCGTGCCGCCGCCGTCCGGCGCGATAAAACCGTAGCCTTTGGAGTCGTTGAAGAATTTCACCGTGCCGGTGGTCATTGCCGATTTTCCTTAAAGGCGGCCCGAGTGCCGGAGCGCTTCGCGCTAGGAGAGGCAGCAGAAGGAAAAGAGGAGCGGCAAAGCGCCTGAAAACCGTCGGTTGGCGACTAGTAGCGAAGCCGACATAGGCATCATCGCACGTGATTGTAAGAGCGACGCTCGTGAGAGGGCAGCCACGGCGACTGCCGCAGACGCTACCGGCCCTGCGGCTGGGTCGGCTTCGGCTGCTGGGGCTTAGCGGCAGGCTGCGCCTGGCCGGCCAGGCTTTGCATTAGCTGCATCTTAGCCTGAACACCCTTGGCGCACTCCCCCATGAGGCCTCCCGCATTCGCGTCGGTGATCGTTTTTGACTGCTGGTCGAACAGCGCCTTCATCTGCGCCGCCGTTGCCTGATTCCCGATACGGCCAAGATAGAAATAGAACGAAGCTTCGGCAGTCTTCTGGGCATTGGCGTCCTTCGACTGCTTCGCGAATACGTTGCTGAGCAGGATGCAACGTGCGTCGGTGGCGCTTTGTGCGGCGGCTGCTCCGCCGGTCGCAAGAAAGGCGATGGCAATTGCGAAACGGGTGGCTTTCATTGTGAATCTCCGGACAAATGGGCGCTGCGCGCTTGTGCGGTACCGCTTTAGCGCCTTCGACCTGAACCTCACAGCAATGCTTGAACGGCTTCGCTCACGGCTGCAGGTGACGGTCGGAGCGCTGATGCGGCTCCCAAAACATCGTGGAACGTAAGGCGGCTGCCGCTCGTTCATGACGGAAGCGAAATTTTTTTCAGGATCCCCCATGAGAACCCCAGACATCATTGAACGCGCGTTCCAGCTCGCGTGCAGCTCAACCAATATCGACGAGATCCGAAAGGCTCTCCGCCGCGAAGGCTATTCGAACGTAGACGCTCATCTCGAGGGCGCGTCGATCAAGGCAGATCTGAAGAAGCGGTTCGTGCGCTAGGCTTGCTGCGACGCATCCTCGCGTTCCCGCTGCGAGGGCACAATCACTCCGTTGCTGGTACGTAAATCTCACCGCCTTCGTCGTGGAAACGCTTGCTCATCTCGGCCATGCCGGAGTCAGCGTCTGTCGAGGCGGCGTTCTGCTCCTGCAGTCGCGCAAATTCCCGAACTTCCTGCGTGATCTTCATTGAACAGAATTTCGGCCCGCACATCGAACAGAAGTGCGCCGTCTTGGCACCTTCGGCTGGAAGCGTCTGGTCGTGGAAGGCCTCGGCAGTGTCGGGATCGAGCGACAGGTTGAACTGATCGCGCCAGCGAAACTCGAAGCGAGCGCGGCTCAACGCGTCGTCGTGGAGACGGGCGGCGGGGTGGCCCTTGGCAAGGTCGGCAGCGTGGGCTGCGAGCTTGTAGGTGACGACGCCGACCTTCACGTCGTCGCGGTCGGGAAGGCCAAGATGCTCCTTAGGCGTAACGTAACAGAGCATTGCTGTGCCGAACCAGCCGATCATTGCGGCGCCGATTGCCGACGTGATGTGGTCGTAGCCCGGAGCAACGTCGGTTGTGAGCGGCCCCAACGTGTAGAAGGGCGCCTCGCCGCAGCTCTCGAGCTGCTTGTCCATATTCTCCTTGATCTTGTGCATCGGCACGTGGCCGGGACCCTCGATCATCACCTGGCAGTCGTGCCCCCACGCTTTCTTCGTCAGCTCGCCAAGCGTGTAGAGCTCCGCGAATTGTGCCTCGTCGTTGGCGTCGGCAGTGCTTCCCGGGCGGAGGCCGTCACCGAGGCTGAAGGCGATATCATAGGCCTTCATGATCTCGCAGATCTCGTCGAAGCGCTCGTAGAGGAAGCTCTCGCGGTGATGGGCGAGGCACCATTTGGCCATGATCGAGCCGCCCCGGCTGACGATCCCGGTAACGCGCTTTGCGGTCAGCGGAACGTAAGGCAGGCGGACGCCGGCATGGATCGTGAAATAGTCGACGCCCTGTTCGGCCTGTTCAATGAGGGTGTCGCGGTAAATCTCCCAGGTCAGGTCCTCGGCGACTCCGCCGACCTTCTCGAGCGCCTGGTAGATCGGCACTGTCCCGATCGGCACGGGTGAGTTGCGGACGATCCATTCGCGCGTGTCGTGGATGTTGCGGCCGGTCGACAGGTCCATGACCGTGTCGGCACCCCAGCGGATGGCCCATACCATCTTGTCGACTTCTGACGCGACGTCGGAGGCGACAGCGCTGTTTCCGATATTGGCGTTGATCTTGACCAGGAAGTTGCGACCGATTGCCATCGGCTCCGATTCCGGGTGGTTGATGTTGTTGGGGATGATGGCACGGCCGCGCGCGATCTCGTCCCGGACGAACTCGGGTGTGACGAAGTCAGGAATGGCCGCGCCGAAGTCCTGCCCATCGCGCTGCGCGTTCAGCGCTGTTTCGCGGCCGAGGTTTTCACGGATGGCCACATATTCCATCTCGGGCGTGACGATTCCCCGCTTCGCGTAGTGCATCTGGGTGACGTTGGCGCCAGGCCTGGCGCGCAGGACGCGTTTGCGGACATTCGGAAACGGCTGGACACCGCCGCTACGGTCGGGTCCGAGCTGGCCGTTGTCCTCGGGGCGGACTTCGCGCTGGGCGACTTCCTCGACGTCCCCGCGTCCGCGGATCCACCCGCAGCGAAGCTCGGGCAGGCCGGCCATGATGTCGATGCGGCACTCCGGATCGGTGTACGGTCCGCTTGTGTCGTAGAGGACGACGGGTGGCTCGCCTGAGGTAGGCTCAAGGTCGACCGCGCGCATCGCGACGCGGTGCGCGCCAACATAGATCTTGCGGCTGCCGCGGATCGGGCCTGTAGTGACTTTCAATTCTGTGCGCGCCGGGACGTCGGCCATTGGACTCTCCTTCTCCCTACGCCGGTATGAGCCGGGTCAGGTTCGATGGGTCCCGGCGTTCACGCCGATCTCAGCTGCTCGAGACAGCTCCCCAGGGAAGAGTCGCTCTTAGGACCCGCAGACCCGTCGCGCCAGCGGCCTTACCTCTATTTCTGTTGAGCGGCTCGCGCTTCGGCCGCCGTCACGGTGCCGTCGTGATTGGTGTCTGCCTTGTCGAACCTCCCCAGCTGAATCGCGCGGAACTCGGCGAGCGTGATCTTGCCGTCGTGATTGGGGTCGAGTGATTGAAGCATCTCGTCAGTCGTCTCGGCCGCCTTGAGGGGCGGCGTTGCGGCGGCGAACTCCTGGAAGGTCAGCTGGCCGTCCTTGTTCGTGTCGAGCTGCTTGAACTTCGCCAGCATTTGCTGGGTGAGCCGCGACTTCACAAGGTCGAGCTCGCGCTGCTGCTCGGCGCCGAGCTCGGCCTTGGTGATGGTGCCGTCATGGTTGCTATCCATCCGGGCAAAGTTGGTCTGGATCGTTCCCGCATAGGTGTTGCGTGTGACGGCCTGGGGACCTTGGGGCTGGGCTGGCGTTTTCTGCGCCAATGCAGGAGGGCCGGGCAGGCTCATTGCGGCGGCAAATAGAACGAATACGCGTCTGGCCATGGCCTCATCTCCCATGCGGTCGCGAACAGCCTAGGTCATCACCGCAGCGCCGCAAGTGACAAGATCAAACTTAGCGGGCAAACGGTCGGCGATGACCAGCCGACTGACGCATCTCGACCGGCTCGAGGCGGAAAGCATCTTCATATTGCGCGAGACGGTCGCCGAAGCGGCACGGCCCGTGATGCTCTATTCGATGGGCAAGGACAGCGCCGTGATGCTTCACATCGCAAAGAAGGCGTTTTCACCAGGCCCGCTGCCCTTTCCGCTGCTGCACGTCGATACGACCTGGAAGTTCAGGGACATGTATGCAGTGCGCGACAAGGTCGCCGCTCAGCCTGACATCGAACTCATTGTCTACCGCAACCCCGAGGCGCTCGATCGCGGCATCAACCCATTCGATCATGGCCCCCTTCACACCGACATGTGGAAGACCGAAGGGCTGCGGCAGGCGCTCGACAAGTACGGATTCGATTCAGCGTTCGGCGGCGCGCGGCGCGATGAGGAGAAAAGCCGCGCGAAGGAGCGCGTGTTCAGCTTCCGCGACCGCAACCATCGCTGGGATCCCAAACGGCAGCGGCCGGAGCTGTGGTCGCTCTATAATGTCCGCAAGAGCAAGGGCGAGGGCATGCGCGTCTTTCCCTTGTCCAACTGGACCGAGCTCGACGTGTGGCAATATATCCTGCGCGAAAAGCTTGAGGTGGTGCCGCTCTACTTCGCCGCCGAACGGCCGACCGTCGAGCGCGACGGCCTCGTGCTGATGGTCGACGACGAACGCATGCCGCTGGAGCCTGGCGAGAAGGTGGTGAGCCGCATGGTGCGCTTCCGCACGCTTGGCTGCTACCCGTTGTCCGGCGCGGTCGAGAGTGCGGCCGCGAGTATCGAGGACATCATCGCGGAAATGCTGGCGAGCACCACGAGCGAGCGGCAGGGCCGCGCGATCGACCGCGACGCCGGCAGCGCGTCAATGGAGAAGAAGAAGCAGGAGGGCTATTTTTGAACCGCCCTGCGGATGTCAGATCCTGGCTCGCCGACCAAGAACGCAAGGAGCTTCTGCGTTTCATTACGTGCGGCAGCGTCGACGATGGCAAGTCGACGCTGATCGGGCGACTTCTGTACGAAACCAAGACGCTGTTCGAGGATCAACTCGCGGCGCTGGAAGCGGACAGCAAGAGGCACGGGACGCAAGGCGACTCCATCGACTTCGCGCTCCTGGTCGACGGGCTTTCCGCTGAGCGCGAGCAAGGCATCACCATCGACGTCGCCTACCGCTACTTCACGAGCGAAAAGCGCAAATTCATTATCGCCGATACGCCGGGCCACGAGCAGTACACGCGCAACATGGTGACCGGCGCGTCGACAGCCGATCTCGCGGTACTGCTGGTCGATGCACGAAAAGGCGTGTTGACGCAGACACGGCGCCACGCGTTTCTCGCCCATCTCGTCGGCGTCCGGCATTTCGTACTGGCGGTAAACAAGATGGACATGGTCGATTACGACCAGCGCGCCTTCGATGCGATTACCGCGGAATTTCGGTCGTTTGCCGACAGGATCGGCGTTTCGGACGTAGTGGCCATCCCGGTTTCTGCAGTACGCGGTGACAATGTTGCCGAACCAAGCCGGACGACCAGCTGGTACGAGGGGCCAAGCCTGCTCGATCATCTCGACACGGTCACGCTCGACGCTGACGCGGACCTGGCCAAACCGCTGCGAATGCCCGTGCAGTGGGTAAACCGGCCCAACCAGGATTTTCGTGGTTTCGCGGGGCAGATCGCATCGGGGACGATGACGAGCAACGAAGAGGTTCGAATCCTGCCGTCCGGGCGAGTGACGCGGATCGAGCGCATCCTCGGCCCTCGCGGCGACCTTGAGCAGGCGGTTGCCGGCCAGTCAGTGACCGTGACGCTTGCCGACGAGGTCGATTGCTCGCGCGGTGACGTGATTGCAGCCGCCGGACATCCGCCGGAGGCCGCCGACCAGTTCGAAGCGACCCTCGTCTGGATGGACGAGCATGACCTGATCCCCGGGCGTGGCTACTGGCTGAAGATCGGCACGCAGACGGTTACGGCCACGATCCAGGAGCCGAAGTACGAGATCAACGTCAACACACTCGACCATCTCGCCGCCAAAGCCCTCGCCCTCAACGGCATCGGCGTTGCCGAGGTCGCGACGGATCGCGAGATCGTATTCGAGCCTTATGCGGTCGCAAACTCGAGCCCGAATCGCATGCTTGGCGGCTTCATCCTCATCGACAAGCTGACCAACGCGACCGTGGCGTGCGGGATGCTGCACTTTGCATTGCGGCGGTCATTGAACATCCACCGGCAGCACCTCGACGTCAGTCGCGAGACCCACGCCGCGCTCAAGGGCCAGCGGCCGGCCGTGCTGTGGTTCACCGGCCTCTCGGGCGCCGGCAAGTCGACGATCGCCAATATCGTCGAGAAGAAGCTGGCAACGCTCGGGCGACATACGTTCCTGCTGGATGGCGACAATGTCCGCCATGGGCTCAACCGCGACCTCGGGTTCACGGAGGCGGACCGGATCGAGAATATTCGCCGTGTTGGCGAGGTCGCCCGGTTGATGGCGGATGCGGGCCTCATTGTGCTCACCGCCTTCATCTCGCCGTTCCGGGCAGAACGCGAGATGGTGCGCAAGATGCTGCCCGAGGGCGAATTCATCGAGGTGTTCGTCGATACACCGCTTGCCGAAGCCGAGAAGCGCGACGCCAAAGGGCTCTATGCCAAGGCGCGAGCAGGTGAGCTCAAGAACTTCACGGGCATCGACAGCCCGTACGAGGCGCCGGCAACGCCCGAGATCCGCATCGATACAACGGCGCTAAGTCCCGATGCGGCCGCCGACCTCATCATCACGGAACTGATGAAGCGGACATGACAGGCTCCGATCTGTTCAATCCCGAGCAGCGCCGCGCCTATCGCAGCGAACTTCAGCGGGTCTATCGGCCGTGGCGCTACGGTGCGCTCGCGTGCTGGTAATCGCGTTCATCGGCAGCCTCGCTGACCCCGTCCACGAGCCGCTATGGGCCTTATTGCTGGTCAGTGGCGCAATTCTGACGATCGGCGTGATTGTCGCGCGGATGCGGTACAACCAGCAGCGGATGCGCGGCCAAACTCACCAGGTGTAGGCAAGTCCGGCCGCGGCGAGCCACTGGCTGGCGCTGCCGCGATCGGAAACGATCGGCGAGCGTTTGAAGTCGCCTTGAAGGTGCGAATATTGGCCCGTGCCGAAGATCGAGAAACCGTGGAGAAGGTCACCCGAGAGCGACTGATTGACCAGCAGTCCCACCTTCCAGTTCTTCATGCCGCCGTCGGCGTCAAAGACCGGAAGCCCGCTCGCGAGCGAGGCAGCGGGCGTGATGGAATAATAATAATCGGCGTACCTGTTGCTGACAAACTCCATGCCCGCATTGAGTCCGATGTAGGTCGAGCGCGACACTGGGGTCGAGAATTCGACGTTCGGGCTGATGACGGTCGATTCGTGTGCATTGCCGATGTCGTGGAGGACGTCGACTCTAAAACTGAGCCGGTCGTATGGGTTGGTGAGGCCGTTGACGCCGATTCCAGCAAAGCCGCCGGCCTCGATCGCCGTATTGGTCTTCGGCAGCAGCTCGACGATGTCGTCATGGATGTGGCGCCGCTTGTTGAAGCGGGCCCCGATCGCCGGGCCGAACTCTACATCGAGCTTGGAGGTCCCGCGCGGGACAACATCGACGTAAAGATAGGCGCCGCGCGTAGTGAAGGCGATGCCGTGGTGGCGGCCGCGGATCGCCGCCGCGGGGATGAGGCGATAGTCGTCCGATCCTTCGTAATCGGCCGTAATGCCTATGCCGCCGGCAACGGTCAGCGTATCGCGCGAATTCACATCCGCTGCACTTGGCAACTGTCCGGCCGCAGGCGGATCTTGAGCGAACGCAGGCGAGCTCAGACAGCAAGCGGCGAGCGCAAGGCAGGTGAAACGGCGCACGACTTTTCCCCTGTTAGTCAATCAATCAGCAACATGACGACGAGCCGTGGAGAAAGTTCCGGCCCCGTTGCGACCAGTCAAAGCCTTAGTCGCCGGCGCCGGGCTCCGCGCTGAAATATTTGTCGTATTTGCCCTCTTCGCCCTTGTGCTCATCGGCATCCGCAGGGCTGTCTTTCTTGCGCGTGATATTCGGCCATTCCGCCGAAAAATTGGCGTTGACCTCGAGCCATTTCTCAAGACCGCTTTCGGTGTCGGGAAGGATCGCTTCCGCCGGACATTCCGGCTCGCAAACGCCGCAGTCGATGCACTCGTTCGGGTTGATGACGAGCATGTTCTCGCCCTCATAGAAGCAGTCCACCGGACAGACCTCGACGCAGTCCATATACTTGCAGCGGATACAGGCGTCGGTGACGACATAAGTCATTGGTATTCGCTCCCTCTGGGCGCCTCGCTAGGTCGCGGGTTTCGGCTCGTCAATTCCCAGTTCCTCATAACAGGCCCGCGCCTCGGGCGCGGGGCCACGACGCGTTGGAAGATTGACCAGGCGGAGGATACGGACCTCGCCGCGAAGCGGGAGCGCGACGATACTGCCCACCTGGACTTCCTCGGAGGGTTTCTCGACGCGTTTTCCATCAATACGGACGTAGCCCTTTTCGATCACGTTTTGGGCGAGCGTCCGGCTTTTGACGAGCCGGATGAAGAACAGGAGGCGGTCGATCCTCACTTGCGGCGGAGTTTCTCCAGCTCTGCGAACGCGTTGGACGAAGGGGTCCTGCGATCCGGACGCGGGCCGCGCCGCCCGCGCCAGCGCCATGCCTCGCCCGCCCTCGTGAAGCCGATTTCGTTCATCAGCCGCCCGATCGAATCCTCGCCGAGGCCCACGGAGGTCGCCAGCTCACGGTCGACGGGATCGTCGCCGCCCACCGAGCGTACCTTGTGCGCATGACTGGCGAGCCGGTCCGCGAGATCGATTCGGATCCAGGTTGGACCGAGACGGCGATAGGCGAGAGACGCGCCGCGCGGGTCGGATTCGGCTGTGAGCGTGGCGGCACCCGGTGCAGGAAGCGCAGGCATCGGCTGATTCTGTTTCACGGCGAGCAGCGCGGCGCGCCAATGCTGGGCCGCAGGCTTGAGCAGCAGTGGTACGAAGACGTCGAGGGGGCCAAGGCGAACTCGAAGACGATGCAGCGCCTGCCGGTCGGCATGCTCGAGATGCGCGATTGCGCTCAGCGCTGCTTTGCGCGGGAGCACGCCGCCAGCATCCGCCAGCATGGCAGCAAGTGCACGGACGCCAGGCGAGCTAGCCGGGTCGGTGGCGGCCGCTGCCAGATGCTGAAGCGGACGCAGGTGTCTGCCGATTTGTGCGTCCAGCCAGCGCTCGAGCCGTTCGCGCAGGGCTGCGCGGGTCGGGGCCGACAGGCGGTCAAGCGCGCGTGCTGTGCGGAGCGCAGGCTCAAGCAGCGAGCGGCCCGGCGCGAGGCGGGCAAGGACGTGGCCCTCCCAGGTGGCTGCGAGCACGCCATTTTCTTCGACACTAAGCTGGAATGCATGGTCTTCAGCATCAACCAATGCTCGCGCGCGGCGGTCGAGCTCGTCGCCGAGACGTCGCTCGGCGGCTGCGAGCAGGAGCCGCTTGTCGGCAAGGCGTGCGTTCGGGTCGACGCGGAAGTCGAACCCGCTCAAGTGGCCGATCGGCTCGGGCCCGACGCTGACCTCGCCGTCCGCGGCGACGGTGACGGGAAGCGCGTCCGCCCCGCGCGCGCCAATGTCCCGAACGAGGACCGCCGTTCGACGATCGACGAAGCGTTGGGTCAGTCGTTCGTGCAAGGCGTCGGAGAGCCGCGCCTCGACCTCGCGGGTGCGGTCGGCCCATTTCGCCGGCTCCTTCAGCCAGTCGCGACGATGGGCGATATAGGCCCAGCTGCGAATGCCGGCGAGGCGGTCGGCAAGCGCCTCGATGTCGCCGCTCACATTGTTCAGGCGGCCGACCTCTGCGGCGAACCATTCGTGCGGCACGTGGCCGCCTTCCGCGATGTAGCTGTAGACGCGGCGGACCATGCGCGAGTGATGCATCGGGCCGACCTTGCGAAAGTCCGGAAGTCCGCAGACGGCCCAAAGCCGGCGCGCCTGATCGTCGCGCTTCGCCACGATGGCGGGATCCTCGGCGATAAGCTTCAGGACGGCGAGGTCGATGGCTTCGGGCGCGGGCCGGAGAATTGGGTCGTCGCTCTTAGCCTCGAGGCTGCGGATAAGCATTCGCACGTCGCTGAAGTCGAGGTCGGCGTTGCGCCAGTAAACGGAGTCGAGCGGGCGAAAGCGGTGCTCCTCGATTGCGTCGATTTCTTCCTCGCTGAGACCTCCGCTGTCCTCGGTGAGGCCGAGGGTCCCGAAGGTGCCGTCCTTCTGGTGGCGGCCGGCACGGCCGGCGATCTGTGCCATCTCGGATACGGTCAGGCGGCGGTCGCGGCGGCCGTCGAACTTGTCGAGGCCCGCGAACGCGACATGGGTCACGTCCATGTTGAGGCCCATGCCAATTGCGTCGGTGGCAACGAGATAATCGACCTCGCCACGCTGGAACATTGCAACCTGTGCGTTGCGGGTGGCTGGAGAGAGTGCGCCCATCACGACGGCTGCACCGCCCTTGAATCGCCGCAGCATCTCGGCGAGCGCGTAGACCTGCTCGGCCGAGAAGGCGACCACGGCGGACCGCGGCGGAAGGCGTGAAAGCTTGACGTTGCCGGCGTAACGCAGCGTCGAAAACCGGGGCCGGCTGACGATCTCGGCCTCCGGTAGGAGCTCGCGGACAATTGGCTTCAATGTCTCGGAGCCGAGGATCAATGTCTCTTCGCGGCCCCGGGCGCGGAGCATCCGGTCTGTGAAGACGTGCCCACGTTCCGGATCGACGCCGAGCTGCGCCTCGTCGATCGCAGCGAAGGCGAAGTCCCGGTGGTGATCGTCGTCATGGTGGCCGTCGCCGCCTGGGACCGGCATGCTCTCCGCCGTGCACAGGAAATAACGGGCAGTCGACGGGGCGATCCGTTCCTCGCCTGTCAGCAGGGCGACCTGCTTTTCGCCTTTCATCGCGACGACTCGATCGTACACCTCGCGCGCCAGCAACCGGAGAGGGAAGCCGATGACGCCGGAGCTGTGCCCGCACATCCGCTCGATCGCCAAGTAGGTCTTGCCGGTATTGGTCGGCCCCAGGATTGCCCGGACCGGAGCGTCTGAACGGCGCGCCATCATCTGTGAATGTGGCAGCGCTTTTGCCGTGCGCAAGGTTCCTTTCACCGCCAATTTAGGCCGGTATTAACCTTGATCCGCGATCACGGCATCCGTGTTGACCTCACGGAGCCCTGCGCACCCGATGCGCCAGTCGCTTGTCGCTGCCTGGCCGCGGCCGGGCTGGAAGATCGCGGGCGTGCTCGGGCTGTTGTGCAGCGGCGTGGCGTGGGCATCCTTGCCGCGGTCGGGCTACGCGCCGGTGGATGAGCAGCCTCAATGGCGTGCACTTGGCGTTTCGCCGCTTTCGGGCGGCGGCGCGAGCGGCATGGCGATGGCGCCTACGGAAGCGGTCGAGCCAGTCGACTTCGTACCGCAGCGAAAGACGGTCGTGGCGGCGGCTCCCACACTACCGCGGCCGGTCAACGCGTCGGGCGGGCCGCTGCGGATCCGCGGACGCGTCGGGGATGGTTTCTACTGGTCGTTGCGCGCGGCCGGAGCATCCCCACAGGTCGCCGCTCAATATCTCGCCGCTCTGGCGACGAAAATCGATGTCGGCGAGGTCGGCGCGAACGACGGCTTCGACATGGTACTCGCTGGCAACCGCGAGTTGCTCTACGCTGGTCTCGATCGATTGGCGGACTCCGACGTGCAGCTCGTCCGGTGGAATGCCAACGGGCGAAGCGAATGGATCGACGCTGCAGGTGTCGGCAAGCCTGCGCCAGTCAGCGATGGCATGGCCTGGCCCGTCGCCGGCCATATCACGTCCTACTTCGGCTATCGCTACCACCCGATCCTGCACTTCACTCGCTTCCATGCGGGCATCGACTTCGGCGCCAGCTGGGGGAGTCCGATTGTCGCCGCAGCCGATGGGCAGGTGGCGGCGGCTGGCTGGTCCGGCGGCTACGGGCGCCAGGTCCGAATCTGGCATGGCGCCGGGCTCACTACGACGTACAGCCACATGAGCGAGATCGTCGCCGTGCCAGGAAGCGTAATCCGGCGCGGTCAGCTGATCGGCTACGTCGGCTCGTCCGGTCTCTCGACCGGTCCGCACCTTCATTACGAAGTGCTGAAGGACGGTGCGCCGGTCAATCCGCTCAGCGTCAGGTTCGTCAGCGCGCCCGTCGTCGACACGCATCTTGAAGATGCCGTGAAAGCGCGTCTCAAGATCCTGCTGAGCGTCGGATTGAAGCGAGGCTAAAAACAGCCTCAACTCGTCGTGAACGGGCGGAACTGCACCGACGTGCAGCCGTTCAAACCGGCGCGTGAACAAGAGCACGCCGGTTCGGAGTTCCTACATGGACACTACCACCCTAATCATCGCCGCCGTACTTCTCGTGGTTCTGGTCGTCGCGGGCGTCCTGTTGATGCAGCGCCGCCGCACCGAGCAGCTGCAATCGCGGTTCGGTCCCGAATATGAGCACGCACTCAAGGACACCGGCGACAAGCGCAAGGCGGAGGCCGAGCTCGCCGAACGTGAAAAGCGGGTCGAGAAGCTCTCGATCCGTGCCCTCGAGCCGGCCCAGCGCGACCGGTTCATGAGTGAATGGCACCAGGTTCAGGCCGAGTTCGTCGACGACCCGGAAAACGCAATCCGGGATGCCGACATCCTCATTCAGGACGTGATGAGCACGCGCGGCTATCCGGTGCAGAATTTCGAGCAGGCCGCCTCCGACATTTCGGTCGACCACCCGTCGGTCGTTCAGCACTTCCGCACTGCCCATGACATTGCACTTCGTCACAGTCGCGGCGAGGGCGATACAGAGGACCTTCGCAACGCGATGATCAATTATCGGGCCTTGTTCGAGGAGCTCGTCACCGACGGGCGTGACGAACGAGAATCCACCGAGCGGAGGACGCATGATGCAGGAACACCGGAACGAGTCTGACGCGAATACCCTCGACCGTGGCAAGCTTTCGACTGCCGATCTTGCCCGCGACAATGACGAACAGGGAACGGCCGGCGTCGTTCGCGAGGCGGAACCCCAAAGCGACCATTCCGCCGAGCCCCTGTTCCCACCGGAAGAGACCGAAGAGTTGCGCGGGCGCTGGCAATCGATCCAGGCGGGTTTCGTCGACGAACCGCGAAGGGCTGTCGAAGATGCGGATCAGCTGGTTGCAGCGGCTATGAAGCGACTTGCGGAGATCTTCGCCGGCGAGCGCGAGCGCCTCGAAGGCCAGTGGGACCGCGGCGACGACGTGTCGACCGAGGACCTCAGGATCGCGCTGCGTCGCTACCGGTCTTTCTTCGACCGCCTACTGTCGATGTAGGCAGCGGGCCGACCTGTTGCTCCGGGCGGCTTTGTCCGCGATGATTGTCTCGCATTTGGCAATCTGGACAAGCACTTAGTAACGGGGGGTGCGGTGGAGAAGAGGAACGAAGACGGGATATCGCCCGACCTTCCTTACGAACTGCAATCGAAGATGTTCGATCAGTGGGCTGCCTTCAGCCTCGGCGGGGCAGGCCTGACGGTCACGCTCATTGGATCGTCGCTTCGTAATGCGCCCGCTATCGTCTGGCTGGCGGTTGTCGAGTTCGCGATCGCGGCACTGGTCTGCATGGCCGCGAACATCAACCTCATCAACTCGCTTTTCAGTGGAACGGCCAGCCATTCGAGAAGCCGCCTGATGACGGCTATCGCCAGCATACTCATTGGGATGGGCATCGGTTCGCTGGCGATGAGCGTTTACATCGACGGACAAAGCGGCGCCCACACGGCGAAACGCACGTCAGCGGCAACAGCCGACGCCGACGACTGACGAGGCGTTCACGTTGCCCTAGGAATTGCCGCCGAACGGGTGCCTCAGCTTGTGCGAGGACTCGACCGCGATCTTGAAGGTCCAGGCGATCCCCAGGGCCGAATAGACGGCAGCGCCGATGAGGATCGCGAGTATGCCGACCAGAAGGGCCTCCCTGATCCGCTCGAACGTGCTGTTGCGTGTGGTTTGCGTGCTAGTCATTTTCGATCACCGTTTGCGCTTTTCCGGTATCCCCGGCCTTCAACGATTGCGGGGTCACGACCACCACGCTTCCTGGCCGTAGGACGGTCGCGACTGCGTGGCGAAACATGGTCGGTGTTTCGAAGCGCTCGCCTTCGCTCTTCGCGACTTCCATGCTTCCGCCCGGGCCGGAAAACTGGAGCTTCAGCCAATGCTGTCCCGTCTCGTCCCAGGACCGCAGGACATAGGCTAGGCCGCCCTGGAGGTCCCCTTTTACGCGGGCCGGTGCGGAACCAATGACAACGCCGTCACGAAGCACGATTGCGCGCTGGTCGGCAGCGCTGACGACGACGGAGGCAATCGCATCGCCTTTTGCGCGTTCCGGTCTCCATTCGTACGCGGCGTTGACGAGCGGCTGCGAGGGTGCAGGCGCGCGCTCCGTTGCGAGGTCGGGAGCAGCGGCAGCAGCCGGCGTGGCTGGCAGGCTGGTGATGACAACAGTCATGCCCAGGCTGGTCGCGCCGAAGAGGAGCGACGAGAATTTCGTCGGCAGCCGGATGCAGCCGTGCGAAGCGGGGTAGCCCGGCAGGTTGCCCGCATGCAGCGCGATACCCTTCCACGTCAGTCGCTGCATGTTGGGCATGGGCGCATTGTTGTAAGTCTTCGAATAATGCTCCTCCCGCTTCTGCAGGATCGTGAAGACTCCGGTCGGCGTTTCATGTCCGGTCTTGCCGCTCGATACGGTCGACGCCGCGATCGGAACGCCGTTGCGGAATAGGATAAGTCGCTGCGTTTCGAGATTCACGATCGCCAGTGCCGGGCCTTCCGTGCTCAGCTCCGGCGCCCAGACATATTCCCCGTTCTTAAGCGTCGGTGCGATGGTCAGGATCGGGCGGCTTCCAAGGTCGACCTGCTGCGCCGCCGCGGCATCCGATAAAGCCAAAGCCCAAAGAATTAGCCCCGCATACCTCATAATATGGTCCGGAACGTGATCAGCGGCCCGCTCTGATGTACGTTATAGAGGAAGTCGCCGTGATCGTAATTGACCTTGAAGTAGCGCCATCCCGCGCCGGCGCTCATCTTGTGGTTGATCTGGTAGTCGACGGTTGCGACGCCCTGCCATGTGATATCGGAGCCGGTGACGATCCCACCAATGTCGCCATAAGCGGACGCGCTCCACTTGCCGCCGAGCGGGGCATGAACGCGTGCGGCAATGAGCGGGTCCAACCAGCTCTGCTTGACCGAGCCCTCGGCGCTGCGGTTCGGGCCTTCCAGTTGGAGCGTGGTCTTGAAGAAGTTCATCCGCCCGCCAGCTAGCAGATCGACGTTTACCGGACCGTCGTTCACGACCCGGTAGCCGCCAAGGAGGGTGATCTCCGCCGTCCGTGAGTCGAGCTCGGCCTCGAGGAAATCGGGGTCGCGGACGCCGATGCCCTTGTTCGCATCGAGGTGAATGAACGTCAGGTCGCCAAGGACGACGATCCGGTCCCGCCGGGCCTCCGCGGCACCCATGAAGGCAAATTTGAAAGCCTTGAGAACCTTCCCGAACGGCAGGTCGAGGTCAACGGGCTCGGCCGGGCCGATGACGTCTGTCTTGCCCCAGGCGCCGGCGAGCCAGACATAACCGATCGTCGATAACTCCCACTTCTTGGATGAAGCTGGCTGGGCCTGCGCCGCCGGCGCTGGTGGCGGGGGAGCGTCCTGCGCTTGCTCGGCCTCCGGGTCGCCGGACTGGCCGAATGCTGCTGCGCTAGCGGTGGAACCGTAACCGAGCAACAGCGGCAACGCCGCGAGCGCGTTAGCGCGCCACAACCTGGTCCTGCACATCCCCACGAACCCCGATGGCTAACTGCCATGAGGGGATAAGGAAGCGGACTACACGGGCCATCAGGGTTTAGCTGTAGGCCCATGCGAAGAGCGGATTAACGGCCGTGGCCGCGCCAGCGCTTGATCGTGCGGCTGATAATACCTTCCTCGTCGCCGGTCTCGCGCCACAGGCGCGCGAAGCTCGGATCGGACGAGGCCGGGCGCTTCTCCGGCTCGAGGTCGTCGAAGCGGACTCGGATCGGAATGGCAACGCCTTCCCCGCAGACGATGCATTCGCGGTTGCGAAGCGCCGGGATTGCGTCGAGGAAACCGCGCGCGCCTTCCGGCATCGCTGCCCGGACGCAGGCCTGGTCGCGGTCGTTGTTGAGGCGCATCGAGACGATCGTGCCGCACTGCGAGAGCACGCCTTCGGCAAGATCGGACGGGCGCTGCGTTATGAGCCCCAGCGAGACGCCGTACTTGCGGCCTTCCTTGGCGATGCGCTCGAGGATCTTGCGGACTGCCTGAGCTCCCGAATTCTCGTCTTTTGGAACGTAGCGGTGCGCCTCTTCGCAGACCAGCAGCAGCGGACGCTGCGCTTCGGTCCGAGACCAGATCGCATAGTCGAACACCATGCGGGCGAGGACGGAGACCACGACGCTCGTGACCTCCGACGGAACGCCGGAGACGTCGACGATCGAGATCGGACGGCCCTGGCTTGGCAGGCGGAACAGCTTGGCGATGAAGCCGGCCATCGAGTCCGACACCAGCATGCCCGAGAACATGAAGGTGTAGCGCGGATCAGCGCGAAGCTCGTCGAGCTTGGTCTTGATGCGCTGGAACGGTAGGGTGTCGCCGGCACGGTCGAGCTTGCCCATCTCGTTGACGATGATCGCGTTGAGGTCGGTCAGGAGGTACGGGATCGGGCTGTCGACGGTCACCTTGCCGTACTGGCTCATGTCCTTGCCCTTGGTGCGGGCGGCGAGGAGGGACTTGGCGAGGATGTCGGCGTCGCGTTCGCGCTCCGCGCCCTGGGTCGTGAGGATGACCTCGCAATGCTCCTCGAAGTTCATCAGCCAGTAGGGAAGCTGGAGGTTGTCGACGTTGAACAGCTCGCCACATCCCTTGAAGGCGGCGGAATATTCGCCGTGCGGGTCGATCATCACGATGTGACCCTCGGGGCTGAGCTGCGAAATCCGGTGAAGGATGAGCGCAACCGAGGTCGACTTACCGGTACCAGTCGATCCCAGGACCGCGAAATGCTTGGAGAGCATGGGGTCGACGTAAAGCGCGCCGCGGATGTCGTCCGTCGGATAGACGGTGCCAATCTCGATATGCGGCTCGTCGGTTGCGGCGAAGATCGAGCGGAGGTCTTCCGTGGAGACCGGAAGTACTTCGGCGCCCGGGATTGGGTAGCGGGTGACGCCGCGGCGGAAGTTGGTCATGCGGCCGGAGGAATCGCGGCTGCCTTCGCCGAGGAAGTCGACATAAGCGATCAGTTCGCCCGCGTTGCCGGATTTCAGCGTGCGGACGTTGGCAATCAGCCAGGAAGTGCCGACGACGGTCTTGATCTGGCTGCCGACCTGGCCGGACATCGCGACGGACGGGTCCTTGTGTGACTGTAGGGCGGTGACGGTCGCTGCATCGAGAATGATTTGCGAGCCCGACCCGGCGATCTCGACCACCTTGCCGATGGGAGCGAGCGTCGGAGCCGGTGCGCGAGGCGCTGCAACTGGCGCTTCTTCCTCCTGGAAGCTGCTCACTTCGTTCAGGAACTCGCGCAGGTTCGGCTGCTCGTTCATGTCTTCCATCACTCCCACCCACTCCTTTGAGGAGCGGCATAGCGTGGAGCGGTTAAAATTAACTTTAGGATGTGCCTTCGGTTAGAACCGGCGTCTGAAAGCGGCGGCTGCCGCCCAGCCAAGAGCAAGCGACAATGCGACGCTGGTCAGCCCGTAAAGAAGCCTGTGACGGCGCGCCGCGAGCGCCACATAGCGTTCGAACCCCGACTTATCGATCTGGATGTCACGGGTGGCGGCAGCGACGACCTTGTGCCTGTCGATCAGGAAGGTCTCGGCCGTGTAGGTGCCGACCGGTACCTGGCTCGGGATGGTGATGACCGCGCGATAGAGGACGCCGCCATTGATTTCGACGCCTTGCGAGTTCTCCTGGTAAAGGTCCTGGCGGCTGCGAAGGTCGAGCAGGCCGGCCTCGAAGCGGCGCTCCTTTTCAGGCAAGGCGCCGCCGCCCGGCGACAGCTGCAGATTGTGGAGGCCGAGCTCGTAAATGGCGGCGGTCCGCTCATCGAGCAGGTCCTTGATCGGACGCGAGGATGCTACCGCGTAGAATGATGGTGCCGAGCGGAAGCGGTTGGAGTCCGCGTTCATCCAGATGCCGGCGATCTTCATCTTCTCGCGGACCAGGATCGGCTGAACAGGCCCGCGCAGGACGACCGCGATATCGACCTGGCGGTCGGGCGGGCGGCCTCCTGGATAGACGACCGCACCGAACAGCAGCAACTGGGCGCCGGTGAAGCTGTAGCGGATCTGCACCTGGCGCGCGGAGATGTCGGGCACCAGCACCGGCTTGTCGGCCGCGATCAAGAGCGGCGCGAGAAGAGCGAGAAAGAGGGGAGCGGCGCCGACCTTCACAGATACTCGATCGAGAAGATCTCGTCGGGACGCCAGGCGAGACCAAGCGCCATCCGCAGCGCGACGAGCAGGATGATGACGGCAAGCGCAAGGCGCAGCATGTCAGGCTTGATCCGCAGCGCGAGGATGGCGCCATATTGGGCGCCGATCACACCGCCAACGAGCAGCAAGGCGGCAAGTACCACGTCGACTGCCCGGGTGGTGATGGCATGAACCATCGTCGTGACGCCGCTGACGGCAAGGATCATGACGAGGCTGGTGCCGATCACGACGCGGGCCGGCATGCCGAGCAGGTAGATCATCGCCGGAACAAGGATGAAGCCGCCGCCGATACCAAGAAGGACGGTCAGGGTGCCGGCGAGGAAACCGAGCGCGAACGGCGCAACGGGCGAGATGTAAATTCCCGAACCATGGAAGCGCCATCGGTAGGGCAGCGAAGCGACCCAGCGGTTGTGCCGGGGCCGCGTCTGCTCGGCATCTTCCGTCTTGAGGAAGCCAAGCGACTTCAGGCTCTCGAGGAACATCAGGCCGCCGATCCAGCCGAGGATGAGGACGTAGAGGAAGCCGATCACGACATCGATCTGGCCGCTCGCCTGAAGCAACCGGAAAAGTCCGGCGCCCACGAAAGAGCCAAATAGGCCACCGACAATCATGACGCCGCCCATCTTCAGGTCGACGCCGCCGCGGCGCATGTGGACCATCACGCCAGAGACGCTTGCGCCGGTGATCTGCGTCGCAGCCGAGGCGACCGCGACCGTCGGCGGGATCCCGTAGAAGATCAGGAGCGGGGTGGTAAGAAAACCACCGCCGACACCGAACATGCCTGACAGCAGGCCGACGAGGAAACCGAGAACGATGATGAGTAGCGCGTTGACCGACTGACCGGCGATCGGGAGATAGATGTCCATCGCTAAAACGGACTAGCCGCAAACCGGTCCCGCGGCCAAGTTTACGCAACTAGAAATCTCCGCCCGAGCGTGGAGTTCGGACCGCGTGCCCCGGATCGACGTCGAATTTTTGGGGCTACTCAAGATACGCTTCGTTAATGTCGAGGACGTGCACGCGCTTGGAGGCGCCTTCTCGATGCGGTCGCATGGGGGCGAAATGTTTCTCTGAAACAGCTATTGTTCGGGTTCCGCCGCGGTTTCGGCTAATGCCTGCTGCGTCAGCTTGGGGAAGGCCATTAATATTCTGCGCATGATGAAGGCCGGGACGGTCGTCTTGCTTGCCGTGGCGGCTCCGTGCGCGGCCGCGCGCGGAAATGTCCTCTTTGCCGGCGGCGCGTGGGCGGCAATTGATCGCGGCACCGCCTGCGAAGCGATTTCGCGCTCGCAGCGCGTTGCCCCCAAAGACAAGATCCAGGCTGTCGCTGGATTGATCTTCACTGCGGACCACGGCCGGTGGGGAGAATTTCACGCGCGGCTCAGCCGAACTCCGCGCGGCGACGCCAGCGTGATGCTCAAGATCGGCGAACAGCCGTTTCTGCTGACGACGCGCGCCGGCTGGGCGTGGAGCCGGGGCCCGATGCAGGCGGAGGCGATCATCGCGGCGATGCGAACCGCGCCGACGATGCGTGTGGAAAGCCGCGATGCGGCGGGCGTGCGTTTCTCCGATCCCTACCTGCTTGACGGCGCACCGACGGCGATCGATGCCGCTGCCGCGCGGTGCGCGCTTCGTAACGCTGGCAAAATCGAGTGATCCTGCCTAGATAGGCGGCTCACCATGAGCACCGATACGAACCTTATGCCCATTCCGGGGCCTATCGATCCTGTGCCTGTACCGCGCGCCGTGAAGCCGCGGGCGGACGGCAAAGTCGATCTGGTAGGACTGTCGAAAGACCGGATCCGCCAGGAGCTGGAAGCCGCAGGCGTCGAGCCCAGGCAGGCGAAGCTGCGCGGAAAGCAAATCTGGCACTGGATCTACAATCGCGGCGTTACCGACTTCGCGAACATGAGCGATATCGCCAAGCCCCAGCGTGGCTGGTTCGCCGAACGGTTCGTGGTTTCACGGCCGGACGTCGTCGAAGCGCAGGTTTCGTCCGACGGGACTCGCAAGTGGTTGCTAAAGACGCACGACGGTCACGATTTCGAGATGGTCTTCATCCCCGATGCCGACCGCGGAACGCTCTGCGTGTCGAGCCAGGTCGGTTGCACGCTCAATTGCCGATTTTGCCATACCGGCACCATGGCGCTCGTGCGCAACCTCGAGCCGGCGGAGATCGTCGGGCAAGTGATGCTTGCGCGCGATGCGCTCGGCGAATGGCCGAGCCAGCCAGACGGCCGAATGCTCACCAACATCGTCATGATGGGCATGGGCGAGCCGCTATACAATTTCGACAATGTCCGCGACGCGCTGAAGATCGTCATGGATGGTGACGGGCTGGGACTGTCGCGACGCCGGATCACCCTCTCGACCAGCGGAGTCGTTCCGATGATGGCCAGGGCCGGAGAGGAGATCGGCGTCAATCTCGCGGTCTCGCTGCACGCGGTGACCAAGCAAATCCGCGACGAGATCGTCCCCTTGAACCGCAAGTACGGGATCGAGCAGCTGCTCGAGGCGTGTGCGGCCTATCCGGGCGCGAACAATGCGCGGCGCATCACCTTCGAATATGTAATGTTGAAGGACAAGAACGACAGCGACGAGCATGCCCGCGAGCTTGTCCGCCTCATCCGCCACTATCGTTTGCCGGCCAAGGTCAACTTGATCCCGTTCAATCCATGGCCGGGCGCTCCCTACGAATGTTCGACGGACGAGCGCATCAAGTCCTTCAGCAACATCGTTTTCGAAGCGGGCATTTCGGCGCCGGTTCGTACTCCGCGCGGCCGGGATATCGATGCGGCTTGCGGCCAGCTGAAGACCGCCGCCGAACGCAAGCGCCGCAGTCAAACATCAGAAGCTGCTTGATCCTGCCGCAATAGCACTCGCGTTCGTCGCGGGCTCCGTGGGCGGCGCGATGAACGCGCTTGCGGGTGGAGGCACGTTCGCGACCCTGCCGTCGCTCATTGCGCTGGGCCTCCCGGCAAACTTTGCCAATGCGACGTCGAACGTCGCGCTGCTGCCTGGGGCAGCAACCAGTGCGGCAGAGTTCAGGGACGAGCTGGAGCCGATCGGTGGCCTCTCGGTCCGAGCCCTCGGCGCGATTACTTTCGTCGGGGGCCTCGCCGGAAGTATCCTCCTGGTGCTGACACCGACGCGCGCCTTCGATTTCATCATTCCATGGCTTTTGCTTCTCGGGTTTGTGGTGATGGTGTTCGGCAAGTCCGGCTCCCAGCGACTTCACGAGCGCGTGACAATCGGTCGCAAGACCCTGGTTTTCGCGCAGTCGCTGCTGGCCATCTACGGCGGCTATTTCGGCGGCGGCGTGGGACTGATGACAACCGCGACGTACGGTTTGCTGGCCAATGCGCACCCGCGTTCGCTGTTTGCTGCCAGAACGCTGATGCTGGCGATTGCGAATTGCGCCGCGGCGATCGTCTTCATTTCGGTTGGACTGGTGCGATGGGTGGCATGTCTGCCCATGCTGTTCGGATCGATCATTGGCGGATTTGCGGGAGCGAAGCTTGGCCGGAAGCTATCGCCGGCTTGGGTCCGGGCGTGGACGCTGCTGGTTACTGCGGCGACGACGGTCACTTTCTTCGTCCGCGCGTACGGTTGATTACAGCGACAACATTGTCGCGCGGCGGAGGAGCGTGGCAAACCCTCGATATGCTTTCGCCGATACGCCGAGTCCTGGTGAGGCAGGTTCGCGCTACCTTCAACGATCAGTCGAGGGGCGAAAGGCCCGTTCCCTCGTCAGACGAGGCGCTGTTTCCGCCGGGCTCGGTGATCCGGCGAGTCCATGGCGATGTGACCTCGATGATGGTCGGCGGAATCGCGGCACTCTTAACCCAGATGCTTCATCCCAAGGCACTCGCCGGCGTGTGGGATCATAGCGACGTTGCCGAGGACCAGCTGGGCAGGCTGAGGCGAACGGCGCGCTTCATCGCCGTCACGACCTACGGCCATCGCGACAAGGCCGAGGCGGCAATCGCAAGGGTGAAGGCGATCCACGAGGGCGTTACAGGGACCCTTCCCGATGGCGCGGGATATCGGGCGACGGATCCGCAGTTGCTCGCCTGGGTCCATGTTGCGGGCGCAATCAACTTTCTGGACGGCTGGCGCCGGTACGCGGAGCCGCGGATGAGCCGCGAGGACCAGGATATCTATTTTGCGCAGAGCGGTGAGATTGCGCGACTGCTCGACGCCGACCCAGTCCCGCAAACGCGCGGCGAGGCGGAACGACTGATTACCGACTTTCGGGCTGAACTGCGCGCCGACCAGCGAACGCGGCAGTTTCGTGACCTCGTCCTCAAGGCGCCGCCGCCATCGCTCGCGGAGACGCCCGTACAGTCGTTGCTGATGAGCGCGGCCGTCGATTTGATGCCTGACTTCGCGCGGCAGATGCATGGCCTGAGAAAACCGCCGCTTCCACCGTTGATCCGCGGCGCCACCTATGGTGTTGCGCGAACCATCCGGTGGGCTTTTGCCGGCGAGCGCTATCGTTCGGGAGGAGCCGAGGGTCAGAAGGCCAAATAAACAGGCCGGGAGCAGACCGCTTTGGCCTTGAACTGCCGCGACTTTTTCGGGTCGCGTCGAAGTTCAAGATTCCGGCAGCGTTGCTGCCGCGTTGCGTTCCCCGCGGGGACAGCCCATCACTCATCCCAATAATCCCGGGAGAGCCCGTTTCATGTCCCTGATCGGCAAGTTCATCGACCAGATCCTACCCGTCGGCAGCATCACGCTCATTGGTCCGGACGGAAAGCGCGAGACATACGGCCCAGGCGGGGGCAGGCACGTCACCGTCAAGCTGCACGATCGACGGGCGGCAGTAGACATCTTCAGGAACCCGCGGCTGAAGCTTGGCGAGCTGTACATGGACGGGCGGCTGTCGATCGAGGAAGGCGGCAGCATCCTCGATCTCCTCGAGCTGATCGTCGGCGCGAAGCCCTGGGAAGAAGGTCGGCGCAAGGCACTCGGCAAGGGCAAGGCAGGCAAACTCAGGTCGCTCTTCCGCCGCAACCCGGTCCGCAAGTCGCGCAAGAACGTCGCGCATCATTACGACATCGGGAACGAGCTTTACGCGCTCTTCCTCGACGACGACCTGCAGTACAGCTGTGCCTATTTTACCGATCCGACGAACGGCCTCGAGCAGGCGCAGTCAGACAAGAAGGCGCATATCGCTGCCAAGCTCGACCTCAAACCTGGACAGCGGGTGCTCGATATCGGCTGTGGCTGGGGCGGCATGGCGCTCTACATGCACAAGGTTGCGGGCGTCGATGTGCTCGGCGTCACTCTATCGGAAGAGCAGCTCAAGATCGCGCGCAAGCGCGCGGCCGACGCGGGTGTTTCAGACCGGGTGAAGTTCGAGCTGATCGACTACCGCCATCTCGACGGCCGCTTCGACCGCATCGTGTCCGTCGGCATGTTCGAACATGTCGGAGCGGCGCATTACGACGAATTCTATTCCAAATGCCGCGAGCTTCTCGCCGACGACGGCGTGATGCTCTTGCATACGATCGGCAAACTCGGTGGGGCGGGCACGCCCGACCCGTTCACCGACAAGTGGATTTTCCCCGGCTACCATTTGCCCAGCCTGTCGCAGATGTGCTCGTCAAGCGAGAAGGTGAAGATGATCGTCAGCGACGTCGAAACGTTGCGGCTGCATTACGCCTATACACTGCGCCATTGGCTGGAGCGGGCGACGAGCGCCCGCGCGAAAATCGCCAGGATGTACGACGAGCGCTTCTTTCGCATGTGGGAGTTCTATCTCGCCGGCGGCATCGTGATGTTCGAGAGCGGCGCGGCCTGCAATTTCCAGGTGCAATATGTGCGAGATCGCCGAGCGATTCCGATCACCCGCGATTACATGTTCGATACCGAGCGAAAGTACCGTGAGATGGACGCCGGACCCGCAGCCTCCAAGAGGCCGCGCAGCCCGGCGCGAAAGAAGGATCTCGAACCGACGAGCGCCTAGCTGCCGCGGCGCTCCATCCGGATTACCTGGCGCATCTGCTGACGCTCGTCCGGCGTGATTTTGCCGTCGTGGTTCGCGTCGGCCTTGTCGAAGTGCGCCAGGGCGGCGGCCTGCGCTTCGGCGAGCGAGACGCGGCCATCATGGTTCGCGTCCGCCATGTCGAACAGACGTCCGCCCAAGCCCATGCCCATCCCCATGCGGTGCATCCGCATGCCGCGGCCGCGCTGGGCACCGGTCGTGCTGTCGCCGTCGCGCATGACGATCACGCGCTCGCTGCGAACTTGTGGCTGCGCGGCAGTGAATTCCTGACGGCTGATGTTGCCGTCGTGATTGGCGTCGAGGCGGTCGAACGCCGCGCCGCGGTCCATGAAGACCCCGCGATCTTCGAGGCGCTTCTGGATGTCGCCGTGCATGCTCATCATCTTCTCATGCATCGCATCGAGCTCGGGACGCGTGATGTAGCCGTCCTTGTTGGTATCGAGGCGCGCAAACATGTCGCGAATGTGGGTCGCTACCTCATCGCGAGTCATCGTACGGTTGCTCATGACGCGTACCCGGGTCTGCGGCTCGCCCATGGGTGCCGGCGCGGCACGAGGCGGTGCAGTTCCTTGAGCGACGCCCGGCGGAGGGGCGACCTGCGCGAATGCCGGAGCAATGGCGATCGCGAGCGCGGCGACGGCGCCGCCAAGCATGAGCGTCTTCATGAAAGCCTCCTCGTCAAAATTGAGGATTAGCTAACCCAATCAAGCTTGCTGGTAATTGAACGGAAACGAAACGACCTATCGAGGGAAGTAGGAGCGCACCTCGATATAGCCCCACGCCTGGCGCGGTCCTGGCCGCCTTGCGCGGCCGAGAGCACGGGTCATGTCCCCTTCAGGATCGAAAATTCCGCTTTGGCGAGTGACCAGCCAAACCACGCGCGCTCCTTTCCTCGGGGAGGCTATTGCGTCGGCATCTGCGCTAGTGACGGAAACGACGGCAGGGGATCCGGCGCGAATCGGGCCCCTGTGGCCGATCGCCGGATAATCGCCGGGAATGCCATGCATCGGCATGGTTGCGCCCGCTGCGCGAAGCGGAAGCGCGCTGTCATTGGGATAGAGCCAGACCTCGTCGCCTGGTGCGACGTGGTGGCGCAGATAGGTTGCGACTTCGTCCCACTTTTCGTTGCCGGGTCTAGCGGCGATCTGGAGTGCGCTTGGCAGCAGGGTGACCAAGAGCGCAGAAGAAAGAACGAGGCGTTCGCGCCGCTGTTCGACGGCGGCAAGTGCACCGCCAAGCGCAAGATATGCAGGGACCAATGTCGCAGCCAATGTCCGGGGCAGGAAGATCGGCATGGCGAACTGCGAGACGAGGGCCGCAAGAATCGGCGGGCCGAGCCAAAGCAGCAGTAGCGCGCGATCCGCGCTCCAGCTTTTGCTGCTGACGGCGGACTGGATGGCCCGCTTGGCGAGCAGTACGATCGTCAATGCGGCGAATGCCGATGCAATGTTCAGGACTTCAACGGGTACGGTGTAGAGCCCGACGAGCTGGATCAACATATCGGGCCGCCAGCTCAGCCAGCCCGTGCCCCAGTCGCTCGTTCGTCGCGCGATAATCAGCAGGCAGGGTAGATAGAGCAGAATGATGATGGCCCCGGCGCCGACCCCGCGAACGAACCGCTCGCGCGTCAGCCCGACTGCCCATGCGGGCAATAGTGCGGCACCGAGGCACAGAGCATAAAGAGCGCCGAGGCCGTGCGCCCAGAGGCCGAGTTCGGTGCCGGCGACCAGCAGCAACCAGGATTGAGGACTGCCTGCGCCGGTGTAGCGGAACTCGCGCATCAGGCGAAGAAGACCAAGCGTCGCGAGCGCGTAGGCGAAGATCAGCAGCGGGTAAGGCCGGGCTTCGCCGCCGAGCACCACCAGCATCGGGGAGACGGCGAAGAGGAAGCCGGCAATGCCTGCCCGAAGCAAGGGCCTGTTCGTCGGCCGCAATCGCTCAAGCTCGAAGCTCGCGGCGATTACGACCGGAATGGTAGCGAGGCTGAACAGGATCGAGAGCGATCGAAGCGCGGCAGCGCTTTCACCGAAGGGCCCGCGCCACAGCTTGACCAGCGAATAATAGAAAGGAGGGTGGGTTTCGTAAGTCGGAACGACGGTCCACAACTCGTACCAGCCGCGGCTTGAGAAGAAAAAGGTATAGGCCTCGTCTAGCCACAGTGGCCGCGAGCTGACGCCGAGGAGGCGCAGCGCCAAAGCCAAAAACGTCACGCCGATGATAAGGCGCAGCGGCGTCGCCCGCCAGCCGAGGCTGATCTTCGCGTACGGCGCGCTCAGGGAAGACACTGCGTCCATGCCGTGCCGAGGCGTACGGGCAAGATGGTTAATAGCTTGTAATCCAGAGCTCCGCGCATGGACAATTAGTGGCGCCCCGCTAGGAGGCGCGCGGGCATTTCATTGCGGGCACATGACGATGGGTAAAACCGCTCAGGCGGTCGAGGTGACAGAGACGGCGCGTCCCTGGTGGGAACAGCGCTGGTTTCTCGCGCTCGTCGTTTTCGCGACGATGATACCGCTGCTCTATCCGCCGGTGCCTCCGCTCGTGGACCTGCTAGGGCATATGGGCCGCTACAGGGTCGAGCTCGATCTCGATCACTCGCCATGGCTCCGGGAATATTACGATTATCACTGGGCAGCGATCGGCAACCTTGGCGTCGACTTGCTCATCATTCCGCTTGGCAGGCTGTTCGGCCTCGAAACTGCGGTGAAGCTTATCGTGCTGGCAATCCCGCCAATGACAGCGATCGGCATGTTGTGGTGCGCGCGTGAAGTCCATGGCCGTGTCCCGCCGACTGCTTTCTTCGCACTCCCCTTCATCTACGGCTTCCCGTTCCTGTTCGGATTCGTGAACTACACGCTGTCAGTAGCGCTGGCGTTCCTCGCTTTCGGGTTGTGGCTAAGGCTCGGCCGGCTTGAGCGCACGACGCTCCGCAGCTGGCTGTTCTTGCCGATCTCTCTGATCGTCTTCTTCTGCCACACTTACGGCTGGGGCCTCATGGGCCTGATGTGCTTCTCGGCCGACGCAGTGCGACTGCACGACCGCGGACGGACCTGGTGGCGCGCCGGGATCGAGGCTGCACTGCACACGTCAGTAATGGCACTGCCCTTGCTCATCATGCTTATCTGGAGAGGGGAGACACACGGCGGGTCGACGAGCGACTGGTTCAACTGGAAAATCAAATGGCGCTGGATCTACGCGGCGCTTCGCGACCGCTGGAAACTGTTCGACATCTGGTCTCTCGTGGTCCCCGCGATCGTCTTCCTTTTCGCCATATTCAGCCGGAAGATGACGTTTTCGCGCAACCTCGCATTCTCTGCGATCGTGCTCGCGATCTCGTTTGCGATCTTGCCGCGGATCATCTTCGGCTCGGCTTATGCCGACATGCGGCTCGTGCCGTACCTGATGGCCGTTGGAGTTCTTGCGATCCGTTTCCGCGGCGCGCCTGACCGCACAACCGCGCAGGTGCTGGCCGTCATCGGCTTGTTGTTTTTCGCGACGCGCACTGCTGCGAACACCGTCAGCCTCGCGATCGCAGCCGATGACCAGAGTGCAAAACTCAAGGCGATCGACCTCATGCCGCGCGGTGCGCGCGTGATCAGTCTCGTCGGCATGCCCTGCAAGGAATATTGGCCGATGCTGCGCAATGGGCATCTCGGCGCGATGGTCGTCGTGCGCCGCGAAGGCTTCGCCAACGACCAATGGGTTATCGAAGGCGTCAACCTCCTCGACCTCAAGTACAAGAAGGCCGGCTATTATGCGGCAGACCCGTCGCAGCTCGTGCGGCCGAACCGGTGCATCGACCCGCTACATCGCGAGATCGACCAATCGCTCGCGACCCTGCCGCGCTACGATTTCGACTACGTCTGGCTGATCGATGTTCCGCCCTATCATCCCGAGGTTGCGGCGGACATGAAAGTGGTCTGGCGCGGGCCCGGTTCGGTTCTCTACAAGACGCGACCATGACTGCGCTGTCGATCGTCGTCCCCTGCTTCAACGAGGAGGCCTGCCTTTCCGAGCTCCACCAGCGGCTCGGAGCCGCCGCTCGCGTTGCAATCGGCGAGGATTATGAGTTGGTGCTGGTCAATGACGGCTCGCGCGACGGAAGCTGGGGGGCCATGCAGCAGATGGCGGCGGCCGATCCACATGTCGTGGCGGTCAATCTCTCGCGCAACCATGGGCATCAGCTTGCCCTGACGGCGGGGCTCGACCTTTGCCGGGGCAACGTAATCTTGATCATCGACGCCGACCTTCAGGATCCGCCCGAACTGTTGCCGGGGATGCTCGCCGCAATGCGGGAGCAGGATGCCGACGTCGTCTACGGCGTGCGCAGGAGCCGCGCGGGCGAGACGGCGTTCAAGCGTGCGACGGCGCATGGGTTCTATCGGCTTTTGTCGCGCGCGACCGAGGTCGACATTCCGCTCGACGCGGGCGATTTTCGATTGATGAGCCGCCGCGCGCTCGAAGCGCTGCTGGCAATGCCCGAACAGGCGCGCTTCATTCGTGGGATGGTCGCTTGGATCGGGTTCCGGCAGGTCCCGTTTGCCTACGATCGCGCGGAGCGGTTTGCAGGCGAGACTAAATATCCGCTCAAAAAGATGATGCGCTTCGCCTTCGATGCGCTCACTGGCTTCTCCTCTGCGCCACTGAAGCTTGCGAGCCATGCCGGGTTGTGGCTTTCGCTCGGCTCGGTGCTGCTCATCCTCTACATCGCCTACGCGTGGATCGCGGGGCAGAGCATCCAGGGGTGGACGTCACTGATGCTGGTGGTCGTCGTACTCGGCGCAATCCAGATGTTCGTTCTCGCGCTTATGGGCGAGTATATCGGGCGGCTCTACAACGAAGCGAAGCGGAGGCCGCTGTACGTTGTCCAGGAAGTCGCAGGAGGCGGCGACCGGCAAGCGCGGCTTGGCTATCTGGCTGATGCAACCGCGAATAACGACAAGCCAGGCGGCAAGGGTAAGCGCCCGACAAAATAGCGCTCCGCCGCGAAGACTTTCTCGAGAGTGGCATTCAGCGGGGCAGGGGGAAGCTTGACGTCCGCATCTTCCTTGCCGCGAATCTTCGATGCCGTCCGTTCGGCAACAGCGAGCGGGAACAGCAGGCTATTGAAATAACCAAGGCGTTCGAGCTTCAGGGGCGAAGTCTCAATCAACTCCCTGAGCTTGCCTTTCGAATAACGCCGTTTGTGATGATTGACGGTGTCGTGCGCGGTCCACATCCACTGGTGAGCGGGCACGGTCATCACGAACTTTCCGCCTGGCTTGAGCTTGGTTGCGATCGACGCGAGCGCCGCGCGGTCGTCGTCGATATGCTCGATGACATCGAACGCCCCGATCAGGTCGTAGTGACGATCTCGAACCCCGGAGAGCTCGGGAAGCGGCGAGCTCATCACCTCACGACCGAGGCGTTTTTCGGATATTGCCCGGGCTTCGTCGTCGAGCTCCAGGCCGTCGACGTGACCGAAGTCCGCCAGCATCGCCAAATTGTGACCGGTTCCGCAGCCAATCTCCAGAATGTGCGCATCGGCCGGCAGCCGCGCCTCGCGGCGGATGAGGTCGGCGATGATCTTCCGGCGCGCGCGATACCACCAGTGGCGGTCGTCGAGCTCGGCCATCTGCTGATAGACGACGCGTTCCATCAGCGGAAAACCAGCTGGCGGTTGAGGACGAAGGTCGCCAGCGGAGTGACGAAGATCGCGGGGATGAGGGGCCACCAGGTCGGACCGTGCATGGGGCCGGTCAAAACCCAGGTGAAGGCCTCATTGAGGACGAAGCCCGAGGCCTGCACCAGCAGGAACTTGACCTTGAGCTTGTTATCCTCGGTTCGTCCGTGGCCGCGAAAGCTCCAGCGGCTGTGGAGCACGAAGCCGATGCTGACCGACACGAGGAATGCGACGACGACCGCGAGCACGGGCGTCATCACGTAGGTCGCAAGGTACCAGTAAATCGCCGAATACACGCCGGCGAGCGAGAAGCCGACGATGGCAAAGCGCACCAGTTGAGCGAAGGTCTCGTTGGGAAAGTTTAATTTCGTGGCCATGTCCCGGCTGTTTGCCGTTTAGAGTTGTTTGGCTACAGCCCGAAAAATGGCGGGACGCAAGGAGGAGGAGTGGGAACGGCGCGTGCTCGACTTTGTCGGGCGCCAATGGAAGTGGATTGTTCTCCTCGTCTGGCTTGTCTTTTGCGGCTGGTTCATCGCGGCCCGGTGGAATGAGATCCGGTGGTTCGGCCTCGGAGATACCGACGACAATATGCGGATCATGCAGGTCCGCGCATGGCTTCACGGGCAGGGCTGGTATGACCTGCGTCAATATCGGCTGAACCCGCCTTACGGCTCGAACATCCACTGGTCGCGTCTCGTCGACCTCCCGATCGCCGGGCTGATCCTCGGATTACGGCCATTTCTCGGCGGACCGGCGGCCGAACGCTGGGCCGTGGCGATCGCCCCGATGCTTCCCTACCTACTGCTGCTCTTCTCGCTGGCGATCACCGCACGGCGGCTGCTGGGCCCGCAGGCCTATGTGCTCGCATTTCTGGGAATGTTTTTTGCCGGGTCGACCAATGGCATGTTCATGCCCGAGCGGATCGATCACCACGGCTGGCAGCTTGCGCTGCTGGCGCTGAGCATCGCCGCGATCGCCGATCCCGGGCGAGTTCGCGGGGGGCTGACGCTCGGATTATCGACGGCATTGTCACTCGCCATTGGCCTTGAAATGGTGATCTACCTGGCGCTCCTCGGCGCAGCGACCGTGCTGTTCTGGGTCAACGATGCGGAGGAACGCGAACGCCTGCGGGCCTATGCCGTTGCTCTTGGCGGCGGGACGGCGCTCGCCTTCCTCGTCTTCGCCTCGAACGACAATTGGAAAGCGGTGTGCGATGCCCTGTCCCCCGTCTGGTTGTCCGACGCGCTCGTTGGAAGCTCGCTCATGTTCGCGCTCGCATGGATCTCGCCGCGTGACTGGAGGATGCGGCTTGTGCTTGCCGCGGGCGCCGGGATCATCGTCGCCGGATTTCACGCGCTGATCTGGCCCCAGTGCCTCCACCGGCTCGAGGGGGTGTCCCCGGAAGTTGATCAACTCTGGCTGAGCCACGTCAAGGAAGCGCGACCGGTCTACCGACACGGCTGGCGCATCGCGACACTGATCGTCGCACTGCCCGTCACGGGCGCGATCGGCTGGGGTCTCACGGTCTGGTGGCGATGGAGCGATCCCGACCTCCGTCGGCGCGTGGTCGGCGCTGCAGTGCCGGGGCTCGTCGCGTCCATTCTGCTCCTTTGGCAGACGCGCACCGGACCGGCATCGCAGATGATGGCTGTGGTCGGTGGTGCGGCTCTCGTGTGGTTCCTGCTGCCGCGGATTTGGAACAGCAGGACCGCGCTGGTGCGCGTGCTCGGCGCCGTGGGCATCGTTCTACTGGGCGCAGGCGCAGCAGTTCCGCTCGTGCTCGACTATATTCCCGAACCCAAGTCGACAGCGCGCGACGACAAGATTGGACGGGCCAACCGGCTGTGCGCGTCGCTCTGGGGACTGAGGCCAGTTGCGCTTCAGCCGAAGGGCGTGGTGCTCACCTACATCGACCTCGCTCCCCGGCTGATTGCAGTGACGCACCACGATTCGATCACCGGCCCTTATCATCGCAACGGCCAGCAGATCGCCGACGTGATGAATTTCTGGCGCGGCCCGGAGCCGCAGGCGCATGCGCTCGCCAAAAAATATCGCGCCGATTATGTGCTGAGCTGCCCCGACAGCTCGACGACCACGATCTTCATGAGCGAGACGCCCAAGGGCTTTTACGCTCAGCTGCAGCGCGGTCAGGTGCCCCGCTGGCTCGCGCCAGTGCAGCTGCCCAAGGACTCCCCGTTCAGGATGTGGAAGGTCGTCGGCTAGCCAAGGACGTGCGGGAAGCTTTGCTTCAGTCCGTCGACGATGAACTGCGCGGCGAGCGCTGCCAGAATGACGCCGAGGATGCGGGTGATCATCGCTTCGATCTTCTCGCCGATCAGCCGCATCAAGGGACCGGCGGCAAGGAGCGTTACCATGGTGATCAGCATGACCACGGTTATCGCTCCAAGAACCACGATCACGTGAGCAGTCGTCTCTGCGCGTGACACCCACAACATCGCGCTGGCGATCGACCCGGGTCCCGTGATCATCGGGATAGCCATCGGGAAGACGCTGATGTCCTCGGCTTCGGGCGTGCCCTCGATCGAATGGGCGCGCTCCTCTCTCCGGGCGGTTCGGCGTTCGAATACCATGTCCAGCGCGATCATGAACAGCATGATCCCCCCGGCAATCCGGAAGCTTGCGAGGCTAATCCCAAGGGCCTGCAGCATCGGCCGTCCAAGCAGCGCGAAGAACATCAGGATCGCCCAGGCGATCAATGACGAACGGACGGCCATTGCGCGTCGATGTGCAGCCGACGTGCCGCGAGTAAGACCTGCGAAAATGGGCGCACAGCCCGGCGGATCTATGATCACCAGGAAGGTCACGAGCGCCGAGCCAAACAGCTCGATCATCTGCGGGGCGGCGCCGGGATGTTATTGTAGAGGACCTGAGCGTACTGTCCGCCCTTCCACTGATAGACGCGGAACTTGCGGGAGCCGTCCTGCTCGACCTTCCAGTCCCAGCCAAGCGTCTTGTCCGCCGACTGGCCGCGACCATTGTCCTCGGGCGTCGTGCGCGCCTCCTTTGCCGAGAGAGGCGGTGGCGGCGGGACGGGCGCGCCGGGCGCTTTGGCGCGACAAGAGGCGCGATGGACCTGCGGCGGTCCGGTGGGGACCTTGGTCCCGGCAGCATAGGGCCCGCCGCCGTCATAGTCCCAGCGCCATCCGCGTGGCGTGCGTTGCCACACGGTGGTGAAATAACCCCCGGGGGTACCGTCCTCTTTGAACCACGGGCCGGTATTCACGGCCGTTCGACCGTCGCATGAGGTGAAGCTGTGTGCGGGGCGCCAGACAATGGCGATCGGGGGATCCTTGAGCGGCTTGAGGAATGTCTTCGCCCATACCGCCTGAGGGGTGAACATCACCGCGTCATTGTCGACCCATTTCCGAAAGGCGCTCCACTGGCCGATCCGCTTCGCATCGCGGGCGAATGCAAGCTCCGCATCCACGGCGGTCATGACGGGCGGCTTGGCGGCAGGCGCCGCGGCAGCTGCGAGGAGCAACGCAATAATCATAATCCCTCCGGATCTGCGAGGCCGGCACGGCGGTGTGCCGCGACCAAGGTGTTCCGCATCAGCATGGCGATCGTCATCGGCCCGACACCGCCAGGAACCGGCGTGATCGCGGCGGCCACTTCGGCGGCTTCTGCAAAGGCGACGTCGCCAACGAGGCGGCCCTTGCCGTCGTCCGTGGGCAGGCGGTTGATCCCGACGTCGATCACGCAAGCCCCAGGCTTGATCCAGTCGCCGCGGACCATCTCGGCGCGGCCCACCGCAGCGATGACGATGTCTGCACGACCCACGACCGATGGCAGGTCCTTGGTGCGCGAATGAGCGATCGTGACGGTCGCGCTTTCGCCGAGCAGCAGTTGAGCCATCGGCTTGCCGACGATGTTCGAGCGGCCGATCACCACTGCGTCAAGGCCAGAAAGACTTCCCAGCTCCTGCTTCAAGAGAGAGAGGCAGCCATAAGGCGTGCACGGCACGAGCGATGGAAGTCCGGTCGCCAGCCGTCCCGCGTTCGTCGGGTGGAAGCCGTCGACATCCTTGCCGGGGTCGATCGTCTCGATGACCCGTGTTGCGTTGATCTGCGCCGGGAGCGGCAGCTGTACGAGGATGCCGTCGACGCGTTCGTCGGCGTTGAGCTCGATGACGAGCTGCAACAGCTCGTATTCGCTAATCGTAACGGGGAGATTGTGCGCGAAGCTGACCATTCCGGTTTCGGCGGTCGCCCGGTTTTTCGAACGAACGTAGACAGCGCTCGCCGGGTCCTCGCCGACCAGCACGGTCGCAAGGCCGGGCGCGCGACCGGCGCGCTCCTCGAACGCAGAGACCAGCTCGGCAACCCGCTCGCGGATCGCAAGGGCACGCGCTTTCCCGTCGATCCGTCGAGCCGTCATCACATGCCGTAATATTGCATGACGACGCCCGCGAGCAGCTTCTTGATGACCTGGATCAGGATCAGAATTACAAGCGGCGAGAAGTCGATCCCTCCGAAATCGGGCATGATACGCCGGATTGGGCGGTAAAGCGGCGCCGTGATGCGGTCGATCGCAATGGCGAGCTGCCGGACACCTTGAGAGCCGGTATTGAGCACGTTGAAGGCGAAAAGCCAGCTCAGGATCACCTGGATGATGATGACCCAGGAGACGACGCTGAGCAGGAGGTTCGCAATGTCGACGAGAGCGATAAGCATCGACGTCGCTTAGCCGCGCGTCTGTTAGGGCGCAAACCTCTCCGGCTCGGCGACCGCGAGGATTTCTGCGAAGTCACCCGCTGGATCCGACCATTCGGCAAGCGGTGTCCAGCCGCCTGCAAGCAGCAGGACGCGGCCACCGCGCGGGCCGTATTTGTGGCTGTTTTCGACGTGGATCGATGAGCCGGCGAGGAAGCGGAAAGCTTCGCCGGCGACGTTGAACGCAACTTCGCGGGTCGCGACGAGGTGGATTTCGATACGCGACAGGATGTCATTCCACCGCGCTTCATGGCGAAAAGCATCGATGGGAATGTCGCCTTCGAGCTCCCGGTTGATCCGGGAGAGCAGGTTAAGGGTGAATTGAGCTGTGACACCCTCGGGATCGTCATAAGCGGCGATCAGCCGGCTGATCGCCTTCACCCGGTCCATGCCAATCAGCAGTTGCGACCCGGGTCCGAGGAGGCTGCGGAACTGGCGCAGCAGGTCTGTCGCGCTCCACGGCACGAAGTTGCCGATTGTCGAGCCGGGGAAAAAACCGAGCTTCGGGAGATGGTCGAGACCGCCCGGAAGCGAGAAAGGCCGAGCAAAGTCGGCAACGACGGGAATGATTTCGAGCTTGGGGAAGCGCTGCTGCAAGTCGCGGGCGCTCTCTTCGAGATAGTCGCCCGAGATGTCGACGGGAATGTACGCCGCAGGTGCAATCGCCTCGAGCAGGATCGGTGTCTTGGTTTGTGAGCCGGCGCCGAACTCGACGACGACTGCGCCTTTCGGGACGCGGCTCGCAACGTCAGTCATGATCGAGTGGAAGATGCCCGTTTCCGTGCGCGTTGGATAATATGTCGCAAGGCGCGTGATCTCGTCGAACAGTTCCGACCCCCGACGGTCGTAGAGCCAGCGCGCGGGGACCGCCGGAACTGGCGCGGCAATCCCGCGCAGCACATCGTCTCGGAACGCCGCGGTCTGCGGATCAAGCGTCTTGAGCAAGGCGAACCCCCGTGAACTGCCAGCGAGCGATTGGCGGAAAGAAATTGCGGTATGACGCTCGGCTGTGCCCGCGAGGCGTCGCGCAGCTCGCCCCCTTGAGCACGAACTGACCGCACATGAATTTGCCATTGTATTCGCCAACCGCGCCTTCAGCTGGCGAAAAGCCCGGAAAGGAGGCGAAGGCGCTCTGGGTCCATTCCCAGACATCGCCGAAAATGCCGCCACCTGGCCTCGGAACGACCGCTCCTGCGTCATCGAGCTGGTTGCCAATCATCGGGTCGGCCGAGGCGGCGAAATCCTCCCATTCCGCTTCGGTAGGGAGCCGCGCTGCGGCCCAGCGGGAAAAAGCGTCGGCTTCGAAGTAGCTGATGTGCGCAACAGGCGCGCCCCAGTCGATCTCGCGTCGCCCGCCCAGAGTGAACTCGGTGCCGTCTTCGCGCCAGTAAAGAGGCGCGGCGATCGCCTCACGTTGGACCCAGTCCCAGCCTTCCGACAGCCACAGCGTCGGCGTGCGGTAGCCCCCAGCGTCGATGAATTCGCGCCATTCCTTGTTGGTGACGCGCCGGTTGGCGAGTTGGTGACGGGCAAGGAACACGCGATGGCGAGGGCGTTCGCAATCGAAGGCAAAGGCGTTACCCGGCGCGCCAATCTCGGCGATGCCTTCACGGCCAGGATGCCAGCTTAGGGCTTCGAGGGCAAAACATGCCGGCGCGGGCAGCTCGCCATAAGGCGGCGCCAGCGGGTTCTCTGCAAAGGTCGCAAGAATATCTGTAAGAAAGAGCTCCTGGTGCTGCTGCTCGTGATTGATGCCAAGTTCGACGAGCTCGCGTGCGTGCGGCGGGAGTGATGGGAGCACGCGTTCGAGCGCCTCGTCTACGTGCGCGCGATAGCTTCGCACCTCATCGAGCGCCGGGCGGCTGAGCATTCCGCGACGCGGCCTCTCGTGGCGCGGGCCTTCGGCCTCGTAGTAACTGTTGAAGAGAAAGGCATAGCGATCGTCGAACGCGCGGTAGCCGGGCGCGTGGTCACGGAGCACGAAAGTCTCGAAGAACCAGGTGGTGTGGGCAAGGTGCCACTTCGCTGGCGAAGCGTCGGGAAACGGCTGGATTGTCGCATCAGCGTCCGAAAGCGAGGCTGCAAGGTCAAGCGTCAGCTTGCGCGTCGCGAACAGCCGCGAACGGATGTCGCTGGAAAGCGCCTGGGGCCTCGCGATGGTCGTTGTGGCGTTCACTTCGTCTCCGGAATTCCCGGGTACGGCTGCTCTTTTAGCATAGTTGCGAGGTGAGCAGCATTGCCCGCGAGCGCTATCATGCTGGCCGTCGGTGATGGCTGGAAGCCTCTCCGGTTCGACGTGCAGTTCATGCCAATTGCGCAGAGCGACACGGGCGGCCTCCGTTTCGGGCTGGAAACGGCATCAAACGAGCCGGAGGGCCTTTTTGTGCCGTCAAAACCAGTGGCTACTCCCGCGTCGCTCCAGGTTGCCAGAGAACATCGCCGCCTTCGTGAGAGGCGACGAAGCGCGCCGCGACGAACAGATGATCGGACAGTCGATTGAGATAGGCTAGCGCGTGCTCGTTGAGTGGCTCGCGTTCGTGGAGCGCGACTGTCGCACGCTCGGCACGGCGCACAACTGCACGTGCCAAGTGAAGCGCCGCGACCGGCGGCGAACCGCTGGGCAGAATGAAGCTGTTAAGCGGCTGGAGCTGCGAGTTCATCTCGTCGATCTCCTGCTCGAGGCGTGTGACCTGGCCGGCAATGATACGCAGCGCGCCATCCACCTCGCCTGGCGTTGCGACGTCGGCTCCGAGGTCGAAAAGATCATTCTGGATCCTGATCAGCTTGCCGAGCACGTCGCTGAAACGGAGGGCGGCCATGGCAAGGCCGACTGTTGCATTGGCCTCGTCGATTTCGCCGATCGCGGTCATGCGCAAGCTCGACTTGCTGACACGGCTGCCGTCGACGAGCCCGGCGGTACCTTGATCCCCCGTGCGGGTATAGATCTTGGTGAGCTTCACCAAGCCTAGTGGCCTGCCGAGCCAGCAACGACGAGGATCAGGATCACGATAACGATCGCGACCGCTTGGAACAGCACGCGCTTGCGCATGTAATTCTGTTGCTGCTCGCCGGTCAGGTCCTTGCCCGACGCCATTGCGATCACACCACGGACGAGAACGTAGGCCGTCGCACCCATGGCGAGGATCAGGAGGATCAGCAGGATCGCGGTCATGAGGGCTATTTAAGCTTCCTGAAGGCGAAAGCCAGACGGCAAGTCGCCGGCCCGCAGGCTCGTTGCAAGGTCAGCGCCGTCCACTCCTCTCTCGCGCATGGCCGCTAGGGTAGGTGCAAGGTCGCGCTTGGCGAGACGGCGTCCGTCCTCGTGCGCCACGAGCGGGTGCTGGACGTAGATCGGTTCGGGGAACCCCAACAGGCACTGAAGGACCCGCTGGATCGGGGTTGAAGCGCGAAGGTCGGCGCCTCGGACGACCATCGTTACGCCGCTTTCGAAATCATCGACCACGCACGAGAGGTGGTAGGATGCCGGCGCGTCCTTTCGGGCGAGAATGCCGTCCCCGATGTCATGGGCTTCGCCCGTAAATTGCCCCTCATCCCGCTCTTTCCATGACGGAAGCCCCGTGATCTGAAGCGCCCTCGCCGAATTGAGCCGCCAGCTGTGCGGTGTCGTCGCGAGGCGCTCGGGATTGTCGGGAAGGCCGCGGCAGGTGCCGGGGTAGGATGTCGCGGCATCGCCATGCGGCGCCGTTAGCGACTGGGCGATGTCCGCGCGGGTGCAGAAGCAGGGATAGGCGAGGCCCTGCGTCTTCAGCTTGTCGAGCGCCGCCTGGTAGGCAGCAGTGCGCTCGGACTGCACCAGCACCGGCTCGTCCCAGGTGAGGCCGAGCCAGCGCAGGTCCTCGTAGATGCCGTCGACAAACTCGGGCTTGCAGCGGGTCTGGTCGAGATCTTCGATGCGCAACCGGAACTTGCCGGCCTCCTCGCGCGCTACTGCATGGCCTAGTGCCGCACTGTAGGCGTGACCGAGATGAAGCCGCCCGCTCGGCGATGGGGCGAAGCGTGTCACAATCATAAGGGGTGTGGCCGAAAGGACTCTTGACGCTGACTCACTGAAAGTGGTGTCATAGGGATGTCACGCCGGGTTGGCATCCGGTGGGCAACAAGGGAAGACGGGCCGTGCATGCCCTCTCCTCCTTGCGTGCGACGGGGCCGGGGAGCTGCAGTTCGGTTCGAACCGAACGAAAGGCTGTTGTCGGTCGCATGTACCACCCTGAGCTGATCCGCCATCCTGAAAGCTGCCCGGCGCTTGTTCTCAACGCCGATTACACGCCGCTCTCCTACTACCCGCTTTCGCTGTGGCCGTGGCAGACGGCGATCAAGGCGATGTTCCTCGAGCGAGTCGACGTTGTCGCCCATTATGACCGTGAGGTGCACAGCCCGAGCACGGCGCTGAAGCTGCCCTCGGTGATTGCGCTCCGCCAGTTCGTAAAACCCAACGAATATCCCGCATTCACACGGTTCAACCTTTTCCTTCGCGACAAATTCCGCTGCGTCTATTGCGGTTCGAACAAGGAGCTGACGTTCGATCATGTCGTGCCACGCGCCCAGGGCGGCCGGACGATGTGGGAAAATGTCGCGACGGCCTGCGCGCCGTGCAATTTGCGCAAGGGCGGCCGGACGCCGTCGGAAGCGCACATGCACATCCAGCGCGAGCCGATCCGGCCGACCAGCTGGCAGTTGCAGGAACATGGGCGGGCTTTCCCGCCCAATTACTTGCACGATAGCTGGCGCGACTACCTATACTGGGATGTCGAGCTGCTGCCATAGCTCCTAACAGGTCATTAACCATTCCAGCGTAGCGCCGGGCGGATGGAAATCCGTCACGCCGCAACAATCGACGAGCGCCCGCGCATCCTGGTCGTGGAACCGAACAGGACCAACCTTGGCGTGCTGGCGCGGCGTCTGGCGGAGCAGGGCTACCGCGTGACGGCCGCGGACAGCGGCGCATCGGCGATCGCCGAGCTTTATCGACTCCCGATCGACCTTGTGCTCTGCGAACTGGACATGCCGCGGATGAGTGGCGCGGAGCTCGCCCGGGCGATCCGGGGCGAGGTGCAGTGGAATGACATCCCGGTGATGCTGATTACCGGCAAGTCGGACCCGAAGGGCGCTGTGCGAGCCTATGAAGCCGGCGCTGACGACGTGATCCTGAAGCCCTTCCATTTCGAAGTGCTGTTCGCGCGGATTGACCGTCGAGTTGATTGCGCGCGCTCGCTTCAGCAGCTCAAGGATGACAATGCGGCGCTCGACGCACGAGTGGTCGAACGCGCAATCCAGATCGGCGAATTGAAGGATGAGCTCGCTAGAGCCCGGAAATGAATTCGCGCACCGCTGGGCCGACGTCGTCCCGCTCCATCGCCATAGCGAGGTTTGCAATCACGAAGCCGGCGGCGCTTCCGCAATCGTAGCGCTCGCCCTCGAAACGGTAGGCGTGGAAGGGCTGCTGCCCAATCAGCTTCGCCATGGCGTCGGTGAGCTGAATTTCGCCGCCCGCGCCGCGCTCCTGAGCATCGAGTGCGCGCATGACGTCCGGCTGTAGGATGTAGCGCCCGGGGAGCATCAGATTCGACGGCGCAGTGCCAGGTGCGGGCTTTTCCACCATGCCGCGGATCTCGGTCAGCCGGCCATCGGTCGCGCCCGGGTCGATCACTCCATATTTGTGCGTCTCGTCATCGGATACCTCGAGCGCAGCGACGATGTTGCCGCCCACCTTCTGATAGGCCTCGACCATCTGCGCGAGGCAGTTGGGCCTGCCGTACATGAGCTCATCGGGGAGCAGGACCGCGAACGGCTCGTCGCCGACGATATGGCGCGCGCACCAGACGGCGTGACCCAGGCCGAGCGGTTGCTGTTGGCGGACGGTGACGACCTCGCCGAAGCGCGCGTTTGAGGGTTCGAGGACGTCCAGGCTCTTGTTTTTGCCCTTAAGCGTCGCCTCAAGCTCGTAAGCCTGGTCGAAATAGTCGACGAGTGAGGACTTCCCGCGACCGGTCACGAAGATCAGCTGCTCGATCCCGGCTTCGCGCGCCTCGTCGACGGCATATTGGATCAGCGGCCGGTCAACGACCGTGATCATTTCCTTGGGAATGCTCTTGGTGGCGGGGAGCAGGCGGGTGCCGAGGCCGGCGACGGGGAACACCGCCTTGCGGACGCGATTGGGCATTTACTCTCCTGGGGTAACGGTCGTGGTATTCGTGGGCACCGTGCCCGGATCGGTCCCGGCCGGAAGGGTCGGAGCATTGCCGCCGGCTGGCGGCGGAAGGTCGAACGGGTCTCGCGGTCGTGGCTGCGATTTCTTGACGAGCTCGTCGACGCGGTCCGGGCGCGCGTAGCTCGGTGGCGTCAGAAGCTCGTGGACGGTGGGGGTCGTGCGCGCCATCAGAGGCTTGACCGGCATAGCCTGCCCCGGCGCGGGCTTGAGCTCCGCTTCACGGCCGCACGCGGCGAGAGCCACCACAGCGGCCAACAGGAGAATCCGCCCGCCTTTCATGTCGCTGCGACTAGCCTGTCGGCGGGACGAGCGCTAGCTTGCCGGACGCATGGCCAAAATCTAATCGCTCCACGATGCGAATATACTTCCTGATCGCCGGACTGCTCGTGCTCGCCGCTTGCCAGCAAAAGTCTGGGCAAGAGACCGTCGTGAATGAAACGTCCAACGAGACGGTCACGGCGGCCGAAGAAAGTGGCATCAAGGGCATCCACCGGGACAATAAGGGCACGGCGGCGCCCGACGCGACTTTCGACGATCCGGACGGAAAGCCGGTGAAGCTCGGTGCGTTCAAGGGCAAGCCGCTGCTCGTGAACCTGTGGGCGACTTGGTGCGCACCTTGCGTCAAGGAACTGCCGACGCTCGACAGGCTGGCGAAGGAGGGGGGCGTTCAGGTGCTCGCGGTCAGCCAGGATTCCGGCCCGCACCCGTCGGTTGTCGCATTCCTCCAGTCTCACCAGATTGCGACGTTGAAGCCCTATCAGGATTCGAACATGAGCCTCACGGGAGCGCTTGGTCCCGACACGGTCCTGCCGACCACCATTCTGTTCGATGCGAACGGACGGGAAGTCTGGCGCTACGTCGGCGACTTCGACTGGGCGAGCCCGGAAGCGGCTAGGCTGCTGTCGGAAGCCGCCGTCGCCAAGACAGCAGGCTGAGCGCACGGCCGTCGATCGCTGCTAGTCCAAGCGCGATCAGGCCCAGTCCAATGAAATCCTGGGGCGCGAGGGTTTCGTTGAGGAACAGAGCGCCGAGTACGATCGCGACCGGAGGCACGAGCAGGGTCACGAGCAGCGCATTTGTCGCGCCCGAGGTTGCGATCAGGCGGAAGTAGAGGACGTAGCCGAACGCTGTGCAGAAAAGCGCGAGCGCGCCGATCGCTGCCCAGGCACTGACCGGCGGGAATGCATGAGTCCATGGCCTGTCGATGAACATCGACATCGGCAGCATGAGTATAGCGCCGGCAGTGAGCTGGCCGGTGGTGACGCTGAGCGGCGAGATACCCTGACGGCGGAAACGACGGGCCCAGACTGCGGCAAGCGCGTAGCTAAGCGAGGCAGTAACGCAGGCGAGCTGCGCGAGAGCGCTGGTGCCGAGGCTCGACAGCAGCGACGGGCCGATCATGGTGGCGACGCCTCCGAAGCCGAGCAGCACGCCGGCGATCTTGCGCGCAGTCATCCGCTCGTCGTGAGTGAGGAAGTGCGCAACCACCACGCCCCAGATCGGTGTCGTTGCATTGAGGATAGAGGCGAGCCCGCTCGCGATGTGCGTCTGACCCCATCCGAACAACGTGAAGGGCAATGCATTGTTGAGGATTGCAAGCAGCACGATCGAGCCCCACGCCGAACGCGGCAGGTCGATCTTCTCGCCCTTGAAGTAGAGATAGCCCCACATCGCGCCGGCCGCGATCGTCAGGCGGAGCCAGACGTAGGTCATCGGCTGAACATGCCGGACCGCGACCCCGATAAAGAAAAAGGCACCACCCCAGATCACAGCAAGGATGCCAAGGATCAGCCAGTCGCTGCGGTTCATCTGCGCGCGGATCATGTGCGCGTCATGGCCGCCGAGCGGCCGCGCGGCTTCCGCCTGCTTGCGGTCAAACGCCTGGGGATCGATCGGTTTCATGGCCGCCCGGAAATAGCTGCGAGGGTCATGAGTCCGCCAACAAATGCCTGCTTGCGGGCAATAAGCTGGGCTTATCAGTCCCGGAGAAGCTCGTTGATGCTGGTCTTCGAGCGGGTCCGTTCGTCCACGCGCTTCACGATGACCGCGCATGCTAGGCCTGGTCCACCGTCCTTGCCGGGCAGGCTTCCGGGAACGACGACCGAATAGGCCGGCACACGCCCGTAGTGGACTTCGCCGGTGGCGCGGTCGACGATCTTGGTCGAGGCGCCGAGGAAGACTCCCATCGACAGGACGGAGCCGCGCTCGACGACCACCCCTTCGGCAACCTCGGAGCGCGCGCCGATAAAGCAATCGTCCTCGATGATGACGGGCCCAGCCTGCAGTGGCTCGAGGACACCGCCGATGCCGGCGCCGCCCGAAATGTGCACGTTCCTGCCGATCTGCGCGCAACTGCCGACGGTCGCCCAGGTATCGATCATGGTCGCCTCCCCGACGTGCGCGCCGATGTTGACGAAGCTCGGCATCAGAACTGCGCCTGGAGCGACGTAGGCTCCGTGGCGGACGATGGCTCCGGGGACTGCGCGAAAGCCTGCGGCTCCGAACTCCTTCTCGCCCCAGCCCGCGAACTTGGACGGCACCTTGTCCCACCAGTGCGCGCCGCCCGGGCCGCCGCCGATCGCTTCCATCGGGTTCAGTCGAAATGACAGGAGCACGGCCTTCTTGAGCCACTGGTTGACGTGCCAGCCGTTCGCACCGGGCTCTGCCACGCGTGCGGCGCCGGAATCGAGCATCCCCAAGACCCGGCCGACTGCCGCGCGCGCCTCGCCCTGAGTTTGCGGGCCAAGCATGTCGCGCTGTTCCCAAAGCTGGTCGACTAGCGGCTCGAGTTCTTTCACGCAGTTTCTCCCAAAATGCTTTCGATCCAGTCGCCGAGGTCGCTTACGCGGACGTCGACTACGCCGGCATCATAGTCGCGGCCGGCCTGCTCGGAGCCATTGTCGACCCAGATGGTGGTCATGCCCAATGCCTTCGCGGGCTCCAGATTCTTAACCATGTCGTCGGCAAGCAGCGCATGACGCGGATCGATGCCGAAGCGCGCGCAGAGCATCTCGTAGCCGTGCGGGTCGGGCTTTGGACGAAGGTCGCTCGCATGGATGTCGTGGAGGCTGTCGAAATGGCTGTGCACCCCGATCGCTTCGAGCACCCGCCGCGCATAGGGCGCATCACCGTTGGTGAAGACGAAGCGCCGACCGGGCAGCCTCGGCAGGAGCCTGCCGAGTCGCTCGTCGCACTGGACGCGGTCGAGCGGGATGTCGTGGACGTCGGCGAGGAACTCGTGAGGATCGACGTCATGTTCCTTCATCAGGCCGGCAAGAGTCGTCCCGTGCGTATGGAAGTGCGCCTTCTGGACCCGCTTGGCTTCCTGGGGACCGCAGCCGAGCAGGCGCTCGATATACGCCCCCATTCGCTCGTCGATCAGCGCGAACAGGCCCGTCGACGCCGGATATAGGCAATTGTCGAGGTCGAAGATCCAGTCGCGGATGTGGGTAAAGCGAGGGTCCATGGGCGGACAAGCGCCCTAGCCCTCGCTCCGAGTTCAGGGCAAGTCAGACGGGCCGGCTCTGGCCGCTTCCCCGCCGGAACCGCGGGATCAGCCCGCCGACGCCCGCCCGGTAGTTGCGGTAGTCGTCGCCGAAGAGACTGGTGAGGTCGCGCTCCTCATACCGGATTGCAATCAGCATGTAGATCGAGACGCCCGCTGCCAACAGGACATGGCCGACGGTCATCTCCGGTGCGGCCCAGAAAGCCATGAAGAAGCCCGCGTAAAGCGGATGCGCGACCCACTTGTAGAAAAAGGGCTGTCTGAGCTCGGGCTTGTCCGCTTCACGGCCGCGCACGTGGAGCCAGGCCTGCTGAAGGCCGAACAGCTCGAAATGGTTGATCAGGAAGGTGCTGACGAGGACCGTCGCCCAGCCGATCCAGAACAAAGCCCAGATCAGCGCTGCCAGTGACGGGTTCGTGACATTCCAGACGATCGTGTCGATCGGCCGCCAGAAGAGGAACATGATCATCAGCGCGATGCTGGCGGCGAGAACATAGAAGCTCCGCTCCGCCGCAGGGGGGACAATCTTCGTCCATTTCGCCTTGAAAGCCGGACGCGCCATGACGCTGTGCTGCAGGCCGAATAGCGCAATCAGCGCGACGTCGATGAGCGCGGCCACCAGCGGTGTCGCTTGCTTGCCGACGTCGACCGTTCGGCCGGAGAAGCTGAAGTCGCCAACGAAGACGATGAGGTAGAGGAACGTCGCGAAGAAAATCGCATAGCAGACGATTGCGAACAGCATTGTAAGAGCACGTGACATGCCGATCTCCCCTTCCGGCTGCGTGTAGATCTAGCGGCGAACTCCTCGTCGATATTCAACCATGGTCAGTGGTGCTTCGCAGCCGTTTATGACGCGATAGACGGCCATGTAGCCGGCGGCGGGCGGAAGTTCCGTGAGCTTCCTCGGTGCAAGAGGCGCGCCGCGATAAAGGCTGTTTTTGTCGGCAAGGTAGCTGGTGGTCTTCGGGCAATTTGCCACAGGAGATCCCAAGGGCGGCTGGCGCGCAGCGAGCGGTCCGGCGGCTGCGGCCGGCATCGACAGGCTCAATGCAAGCACGGCGGCAGGAACTCGCATTGCTCACCTCCCTGAGGAGCGATCCCAATACCACCCTGGCGCTAGATGGTGAAGCTTTCCCCGCAGCCGCAGGCGCCCTTCGCGTTGGGATTGTCGAACACGAAGCCGGCCGCGAAATCGTCCTCGCGCCAGTCCATGATCGAGCCGACAAGGTAAAGCACCGACGAACCGTCGACGTAGAAGGTGCCCCCTGGGGTCTCGATCTTCTCGTCGAAAGGTTGCTCCTCGGTCACGTAATCGACCGAATAGGCGAGCCCCGAGCAGCCGCGGCGCGGAGTCGACAGTTTGACGCCGATCGCTCCCTCGGGAGCGCGACTCATGAGCTCGGCAATGCGCGCTTCAGCGCCCGACGTGAGCGTGATCGCAGCAGGACGCGAACGGACTTTGGTTTCAAAAGCACTCACAGCATTCCCAATTCCAGCCGCGCCTCGTCGCTCATCTTGGAGGGATCCCACGGCGGATCCCAGACGAGGTTCACCACGGCATCGCGGATGCCCGGAACGGACATCACGCGGAGTTCAACTTCGCCCGGCATCGATTCGGCGACAGGGCAATGCGGCGTCGTCAAAGTCATCGTGACGGTCGCGTCACCGTCCTCGCTGATGTCGACGCCGTAAATCAGGCCAAGCTCATAGATGTCTACCGGGATTTCCGGGTCGTAGATGCTCTTGAGCACCTCGACGACAGCCGCCTGGAGATCGCTTCCCGCTCCGCCCCTGGGCTCCTCCTCCTTCTCACCGGAGAGGAAACCCGCGAGATAGTCTCGCTTGCGCTCGAACTCGGGCGTGACACGAGCGCGCGGCGGCGCTGTCGCCGCTTCCACCGTTTCGGTTTCGATCTTGCGCTCCTCGTTCATGCGAAGATTCGCTTTACCTGCTCGATGCCGCGCACCAATGCCGCGATGTCCGAGCTGTCGCTGTGCGCCGCGAAGCTCGCGCGCGCGGTCGCGGGTACGCCGAGCCACTCCATCAGCGGCTGCGCGCAATGATGGCCGGCGCGGACCGCGACGCCCGCGTCGTCCAATATGGTGGCAGTGTCGTGCGCGTGCACCCCATCGATGTTGAAGCTCACGATGCCGGCGCTATCCTTCGGCCCGTAAATGGTGACTCCCCTCATGCTCGAAAGCGTAGCCCGCGTTTCGGCGACGAGCCCGCATTCGTGGGCATGGATCGCGTCGGTGCCTAGCTTTCCGACCCATTCGACCGCGGCGTGCAACCCGACGGCCCCGACAATGTGCGGCGTGCCCGCTTCGAACCGCGCGGGCGGATCGAGGAACGTCGTCTTCTTGAACGTCACCTGATCGATCATCGCGCCGCCACCCTGAAACGGCGGCAGCTCGGCGAGGAGATCCGCGCGGCCCCACAGCGCGCCGATCCCGGTCGGGCCATAGAGCTTGTGCGCCGAGAAGGCATAGAAGTCGGCGCCGAGGGCAGCGACATCGACCGGCAGGCGCGGCACGGCCTGGCAGCCATCGAGCAGGAGCAGCGCTCCCTTGCCGTGTGCGATCTCTGCAGCGCGCTTTGCATCGAGGATCGAGCCGAGCACGTTCGAGACGTGCGCGAAGGCGACGACGCGATGTTCTTCCGTGAGCATCGCCTCTGCCGCATCGAGGTCGATCTGTCCGTCTCGCGTCAGCGGCACGGCATCAACCTCGAACCCGGCGAGCTGCCAGGGCACGATATTGCTGTGATGCTCGAGCTGCGACAGCAGGACGCGGTTGCGGCCTTTCATGGAAACCGTACGCGCGACGAGGTTGATGGCTTCGGTGGCGCCGCGCGTAAAGACCAGCTCGTTGGGCTTGCCCCCGATCATGTTCGATACCGCAGCGCGCGATCGCTCATAGGCGTCGGTCATCGTCGCCGACCGCTCGTAGACACCGCGATGCACGGTCGCGTAATCGCGTGAGTAGGCCTGAGTGATCGCGTCGATCACTGCTTGCGGCTTTTGGGCGGTGGCGGCGCTATCGAGATAATGCCAGTTCTCGATCGCCGGGAACTGGTCGCGCACCGACAGCATCGAGTTGGCGATCAGCTGGGTCTCGCGGTTCACACCACCCTCCTCAGCGCTTCGCGCGCCGCCTCGCCGATCT
>Ga0207644_10000051_pt1 | contig 93644 bp, 90 predicted proteins | sample KBSS73metaG_FD_184326 | JGI IMG/M metagenome (GOLD analysis project Ga0207644, IMG submission 184326) | Switchgrass rhizosphere microbial communities from Kellogg Biological Station, Michigan, USA - KBS S7-3 metaG (SPAdes) (version 2) | ecosystem: Host-associated > Plants > Roots > Rhizosphere... | reverse complement strand
TCCGATCTCAGCAATGCATTTCCACCTGCAAGCGGGTATCGATGGAGTTGGGCGGTAACGCGCCCTTCATTGTGTTTGACGATGCCGATGTCGATGCTGCTGTCGCCGGCGCAATCGCTTCTAAGTACCGCAATGCCGGCCAGACCTGCGTATGCAGCAACCGTTTCTTCGTGCAGGCGGGCATTCACGATGAGTTCGTTGCAAAACTCGATCATGCGATGCGCGAATTCAAATTGGGTAATGGCCTCGACGAAGGCGTCACGCACGGCCCGCTCATCACTGAAAACGCCGTAAAAAATGTCGATGCCCTCGTCCGGGATGCGGTCGACGCTGGTGCGATTGTGGCGCGCGGCGGCGCGTTGTCGTCGCTTGGCGCGTGTTTCTACGAGCCGACACTGCTGGCCAATGCGCAGCGCCACATGCGGGTTTTTCGCGAAGAAATTTTCGGGCCCGTGGCGCCGGTTTTTAAATTCGACACCGAAACCGAAGCCATCGAGATGGCGAACGACACCGAATTTGGTCTCGCTGCGTATTTTTACACGCGCGATCTCGCGCGAATATTCCGCGTCGGCGAAGCGCTGGAATACGGCATGATCGGCATCAACGAAGGCATCATCTCGAATGAAATGGCGCCATTCGGCGGCGTGAAGGAATCCGGTTTCGGTCGCGAAGGCTCGCGCTACGGCATCATGGATTATCTGGAAATCAAATATCTGTGCGTCGGTATCGGCGAATAACGACAGCGACGCGTAAATTCATGCGCGAAAAAAAAGGCGCCGATAACGGCGCCAAGCTGAGCTAAACCGGGAGCAAGCTGGGGGAGAGCCTAATAAACGCTCAAGCGGAAATAACGCTCGCCGCAGCGCAGTATTCGTAACCAAGCGCATCGGCGACAGATTGATAGGTGACTTTGCCGGCGTGAATATTCAGACCTTCGAGAAATCCCGCGTCGGACGCCAGTGCCTTGCGCCAGCCCAGATTGGCCAGTCGCAGCACATAAGGCAGCGTCGCGTTGGTGAGTGCGAATGTCGATGTGCGCGCAACTCCGCCGGGCATATTGGCAACGCAATAATGCAGGATGCCATCGACCGTATAGGTGGGCGCTTCATGCGTGGTCGGATGACTCGTTTCAAAACAGCCGCCCTGATCGATGGCGACGTCGACCAGCACCGAATTAGGCCGCAGCAGCTTCAGCATCTCGCGCGTTACGAGTTTCGGCGCCGCTGCGCCCGGTATCAGTACCGCGCCGATCACGGCATCGGCGGTTCGCAATTGCGACTCGATGCCTTCGGTTGTCGAGTACAACGTCGCGATACGTTCGCCGTACAGTTCATCGAGGTAACGCAAACGTGGCAGCGAGCGATCGATGACAGTGACACGCGCGCCAAGACCTGCGGCAAGACGCGCGGCATTGAGACCGACGACGCCGCCACCCAGCACGAGCACGCGTGCAGGTTCAACGCCGGGAACGCCGGCCAACAAAGTGCCGGAGCCGCCGTTAGTTTTTTCGAGACAAACCGCGGCCTGTTGCACCGACATACGGCCGGCCACTTCGCTCATCGGCGCGAGCAGCAGCAAGGCACCGTGCCGATCGACGACCGTCTCGTAAGCGATGGCCGTAGCACCAGACGCCAGCAGCAGCCGCGTTTGCTCAGGATCAGGCGCGAGGTGGAGATACGTGAACAGCACTTGCCCGGGGCGCAGCATGCGGCATTCGTCTGGCTGCGGCTCTTTCACTTTGACGATGAGCTCCGCTTCGGCGAAAACCGTTTGCGCAGCATCGGCGATTTGCGCGCCGCTCTGCTCGTACATGGCATCGGTGAGACCGATGGCCGCACCCGCATCGCGCTGCACGAGCACGCGATGTCCCGCGCCGATCAGCTCGCGCACGCCCGCGGGTGTCAATCCGACGCGGTATTCATGGTTTTTGATTTCTTTGGGTACGCCGATCAGCATGATTTAAATTCCATGGTTAACGACACTAGCTCACGAGTCTTAGTGTAAATATCGGTGCGCTTAAAGGTTTTTGAAATGACGAGAAAAAAAATAAAATTTGCGGAAATTCTGTTTAAAACAATATTTTTTTTGGAATGCATCCATGAGCCATTCTGAATCGGCGTTATCGCGTATTGATCGCCATCTGTTACGCGAATTGCAAAAGGATGGGCGTATCACCTATTCCGATCTCGGCCGGCGTGTCGGTCTATCGACCACAGCCTGTATCGATCGTGTGCGAAAACTCGAGCGTGAAAAAATCATTAGTGGTTATACGGCCGTCATCGATCCCGAAGCGGTCGGGCAATATTTAATAGTGCTCATTCAAGTGACGCTGACGAAAAACAGCCAGCAGACTTTTCACGATTTCAATAAGGCGGTGAAGCAGTTGCCGGAGGTGCAGGAGTGCTATCTGATCTCCGGCAATTTCGATTATCTGATCAAGGCGCGCTTGCAGGATATGAATCACTACCGCAAGTTTCTCGGCGAAACCTTGCTGGCGTTGCCCGGCGTGCAGGATTCGGTGAGTTTGCCGGTGATGGAGCAGGTCAAGGAAACCACCCTCATACACATTGCGGAATAAGCCGCAATCAGAACGGAACGTGTATTTAACACCTACGCGCAGCGTTCGTGGTTCAACGGCCGTTGACTGAAGCGAAACTCGCTGAGTTCCAGAAGGAAAACTGCAATCGGCGAATTGCCGGAACGTTTGTCGCCCGGCTTTGAGTTCGAGCTTGCGATGATCGAACCACCGCAGATAGACAGACTTGAAATTGTTTTCGGAAGCTAAGCGGACCGCGTGACGTTTTTGCTTGCGATGGATGAATCAGGACTAGATCTTTATCACGCTTCCTGGTTTGCTCTAGCAACAATGCGTTTCAAGTCTTACTACAAAGATGGTCTTAAAAATGGCCTTATTTGTTCCAGCTGTCAGTGGATTTCGCTGGAATAAAAAAAGAGCTTTCGCTCCTTTCTCAATCACTTGCAGACGTTGATGGATATCTGTGGATTAAGGATTGGAGCGGGAAACGAGGCTCGAACTCGCGACCTCAACCTTGGCAAGGTTGCGCTCTACCAACTGAGCTATTCCCGCTTTTTATCTCGAACCAAGCCGGATTCTAATCCAATCCACCTGGCAAATGAAAGTTGGCGTCCCCTAGGGGACTCGAACCCCTGTTACCGCCGTGAAAGGGCGGTGTCCTAGGCCACTAGACGAAGGGGACGCCGAACCCTTTCGATCGCCGACCAGCGCCGGACCATCGAAAGTGGCGCGCATAATAAGTACGGGGTTGATAAAGGTCAAGCATGATTTTGCAAATTCTTCGCCATGCGACTACGGTTGTAGTGCGCTTTGTATCGACATGCCAATAATTACCAAGAAAAACGCTCGTTTTGACTATTTGCCGACCATAAATCGGCGGTCGATCGACGCATATGGGGTTACCAATGACCACTTCCGCCATTGTCATCGCTGTGTTGATTTGCCTGTTCGTTCTTGTCGCGGTGACTTTCACATTGCAGCAAATTGAAAAAAATAATCGCGAGAAAAGTGCTCTTGTCGCGACGTTAAAAAGTCAGACCAGAAATTTCCAATATATGTTGGATGGATTTCCAGAAGGCTTGTTGAATCACGATTTGAAATTACTGGTCTGTCAATGCATCGCCGAAAGCGTCGAACAGTTGATTCGATTGGAACGCAGAAACCCCGAATATCAGCTGCTGCAGCGGCAGCTCAATGAAAAAATCGCGCAGCTGCAAACGCAGCCCGCCACTTCAAGCCAATATCAACCGCTATCGAATCCCGCACAGATTCAAGAAGTCCAAAAACTGCTCAATAGCCTTTTTAATGTTATTCAGCGGTTGTATCAGAGCAAACGCTTGAGCGCTGCGCAAACCAGCAATTATTCGAGTCAGGTGCAGCGGCTCGCCACGCGAATCGCACTCGATGCCAATCTGGCGGCGGCACAAACAGCCCAACAAACCGGCAAACCGCGTCTAGCGATTCATCACTACAAAATCGTTATCGAGAAAATGAGCAAGGACAACGCCGATGGTGCATTTACCGAACAAATGGTGAATTTGCAGCAACGTTGCGCGCAGCTTGAAGCGCAGACTCCTCAGCAGCAAACCGAGCCGCTGAATGAAGCCTGGCAAACATTCGAACAAAACTCGAAAGAAGAACCGAAGAAAAAAACGATCTACGACTAACCGCTCACTCTTTGGGGTCGAGCTTGATCGACACCGAATTGATGCAATAGCGCAGACCGGTCGGCTGCGGACCATCATTAAATACATGTCCCAGATGAGCCCCACAGCGACGGCACGTCACTTCGGTACGAATCATGCCGTGGCTGCTATCGCGCTGTTCCTCGATACTTTGCGCATTGGCAGGCTGATAAAAACTCGGCCAGCCACAACCGGCGTCGAATTTGGTATCGGCTTCAAATAGCGTTTCTCCGCAGCAGGTACAACGATAAATACCGTCCGTCCAATCATCCCAGTAATTTCCGCTGAATGGGGCTTCAGTCCCTTTCAGACGGCATACCCGGAACTCCTCATCGGATAGCTGCTCGCGCCATTCGCTATCGGATTTCTCGATCTCATGCATCGTCAACCTCCTCGCACCTGCGGGTAAATTCACCTAAACTTGCCACACTTTTTGCCCGGGCGTTTTCGCTACGACGCGTGTTATGCGCCGCAACGCCGTGTATTTACAGTGAGTCGAGCATGTCAAAGTTTTTCAAGTCTGACAAATTAAACAACGTTTGCTACGACATCCGCGGCCCGGTGCTGCAGGAAGCGAATCGCATGGAGGAAGAAGGCTTTCGCATACTGAAACTCAATATCGGTAACCCGGCGCCGTTCGGTTTCGCGGCGCCCGATGAAATCATCCAAGACGTGATTCACATGTTGCCGCAGAGCGAAGGTTATAGCGACTCGAAAGGCATTTATTCAGCGCGTAAAGCAGTTATGCAGGAATGCCAAAGTCGCGGTATTCCGAATGTCGAAATCAACGATATTTATCTCGGCAACGGCGTCAGCGAACTGATTTCCGTGGTGACGCAGGCACTGCTGAATAGTGGTGATGAAGTCCTGATTCCAGCGCCGGATTATCCGCTGTGGACCGCCTGCGCGCGTCTCGCCGGTGGCAAAGCTGTGCACTATCGCTGCGATGAACAATCGGATTGGTATCCGGATCTCGACGATATTCGCAACAAAATCACCAGCCGCACCAAAGCCATCGTCATCATCAATCCAAACAATCCGACCGGCGCTGTCTACTCGCAGGATATGCTTGAGCAATTGGTCGACATCGCGCGCGAACACAAGCTGGTGATGTTCGCCGATGAAATTTACGACAAGATTTTATATGACGAAATTCAACATGTACCGCTCGGCCGCGTGGCCCACGACGTGCTTTGCATCACCTTCAATGGCTTGTCGAAATCATATCGACTGGCCGGCTTTCGCAGCGGCTGGATGATTATTTCCGGCGCAAAACAGCAGGCGCACGATTACATCGAAGGCATCAATATGCTGACATCGATGCGCCTGTGCGCGAACGTGCCGGCACAGCATGCCATTCAAACTGCGCTCGGCGGCTATCAGAGTATTAACGATCTGGTATTGCCGAACGGACGTTTATGTAAGCAGCGCGATTTAGCGTGGCAGATGCTCAACGATATTTCTGGTGTCAGCTGTTCGAAGCCAGCGGGGGCGATTTATTTGTTTCCGCGCCTCGACCGCAAAAAATTCAATTTGGTTAACGATGAACAGCTTGTGCTCGATCTGCTACGTCAGGAAAAAATTCTGCTGGTGCACGGCACCGCGTTCAATTGGCCGGAGCCCGATCATTTGCGCATCGTGTTTCTGCCGCGTGTCGACGATCTGACCACAGCGATCGAGCGCTTTGGCAATTTCCTCACCAACTACAAACAATAATTTACGCGCCACGACGGCAGTGTTAGGACATCTCGCTGACGAATCCGAGCTGACGCAACAACCGCTGCTGCTCTAGCGCGAGCGTAGGCCAATTCGATATGCGCGCCGCGCCGAATTCACGCCGTTCCGGATAATTTTTTCGCAAATTATCGAACCGCTCCGCGATTTGCGCGGTTTCGCAATCGCCTATCACCGCACGCATGCGCGCATCATCCGCGCGCACGTCATACACACCGCGAATGGCTGCGCGCATCAATTCGACACCGACCAGCTCACCCTTTACGGCAATTGTGGGCGCTGCGAAATCCAATGGCATTTGCGGCGGCAGCGGTAATTGCAAAAACGCGCAGCAAGCTTCAAGCACCATACGGGTGCCGGCCAATTTGCCATCGAGGCTATAGCCGGCGATATGTGGTGTTGCGAGATGAGTGCGTCGCAGCAAATCGCGCTCGATAGCAGGCTCTCGCTCCCATACATCGAGGATGAGTCGAGCCTCCGGCCTCGTGCTCAGCCATTGCGGTAGATACGTGTTATCGATCACCGGACCGCGCCCCGCGTTGAGCAGTACAACGTCCTGACGCAAACGCGCCAAATTATTCTTGTTGAGCAAGTGCCACGTCGGATGTTGGCCATTGCGCGTCAGCGGGGTGTGACAGCAGATCACATCGGCGCCCAGCACCTCCTCCAACGCTGTCAGCGGCAGCATCGAATCGCTACGCAAATATGGGTCGTAGCCAATACAGCGCAACCCTAGCGCTTGCAAGCGCCGGCACAGGCGCGAGCCGACATTGCCGAGACCGATGATACCGACCGTGCCGCCGGCGAGTAGGCGCTCTAACAAGCCGTCAATCGCTGCGAAACAGCTCAGCACATAATCGACTACAGCGTTGGCGTTGCATCCCGGTGCGTTCGCATACGCAATGCCATGCGCGCGCAGGTAATCGGTGTGGAGATGATCGATACCAATCGTCGCCGTGCCGACGAAACGCACACTGCTACCCTGCAGCAATGCGCGATCGACCCGCGTAACTGAGCGCACTAACAGAATATCGGCGTCTCGTACCGATGCGGCATCCAGCGAGCGTCCCGGCAGCGCTCGGACCTCACCGAGTGCGGCGAACCATTCACGGACGCACGGCATATTCTCATCGGCAACTATCAACATTGGGTGCATACAACCAACGGTTGGGAAAACGCATTGTAACAATTCGAGTTTGCAGATTTGCGGATCGTCCACCGAACTCTCTATACTCGAATCAAGTCCAAAGCTTCAGGCGCCGATAGACCGTTTATCCGTACCCTTCCGCTAATGAACAGGGCGCGCGACAACCGGGAGGCGGTTTTTCAAACCGCAGTGCTTCGCCGGTCACCGGCGAGCGTTCTGATAGGGGTATTGGCTATGGCCCGAGTGACCACTTCCGATGTACCTGACAATGTAGTGGATCTGTTTTCCGGCAAGACGTTAGCTGCACTGCAGGGCGAACAAATCTTGCGACTCTCCCCTGAGTTCGACGGCTTGAGCATGTTGTACTCAAACCGCCATACCGACCCTAACAAACTGTATGCAATGAAAATTCTCTGCTGGGGACTGCGTGTCGACGGCAGCGTTGTCGGCTTGGTGCCGTGGTTGAATGCGTTAATTCCCTGCGCAGATCTAGACGACGCTACCACCGGTCTGTGGGAAGGCTATTACGATCCCGCCACGGATCAGATTTTTTTCGAACCGCCACCGCACAAAGTCGCCGAGCTCGAAAGCGCTGCCGAATATTTCGATGCCGGACCCGACAATCCGAGCCGAATCGTCCAGGAAGTCCCCGATACCATCGGCACGCACGCGATGCTGGCGGGCACCGACGACGACACGCTGGTGCTGACCGAGGTGCTCAGCTGGCGCTTGCTCAACGATGGTACCGTCGATGCGATGCTGATCGATGAGAACACTATCGACTCCACACCGGTACTGCCTGGCGATCCGTGCCTATATGCGGCGCGCTCCGATCCGCGCTTCCGTTATTTTTTCCAACACCATATCGCCAATCAGATTAAATCGGAGGACCCGGTCGCACTGGCTGCGATTGCAATGCTGTTCGAATCCTGAGCGCTGCGTTAAATAGTTGATAGCGCTCAGATCTTGCGAACTAATCAGGCCTTGCGAATTAAATAGTAATAGCAGTTATCGTCGGCGCGCTGTTCAACCAGTTCATGGCCGAGAAAGTTACAGAACTTAGGAATATCGCGCTGCGTCGACGGGTCGGTGGCGATTACCTGCAGCAGCTCACCGCTGCCGATATCGCGAACTTTGTTGTGGAGCAACATCACCGGCTCCGGGCAAAAAAGACCGCAGGTATCGAGCAAATGATCTGGTGTGGTGGTCATGGCGTAACCGATCTGGCGGCAAGAAGGCAGTTATTGTGCGGCGGCAAAATAGTTTTGCAAGCCGCACGTTAACAAACGAGAGCTATCCGAATGACTACGGTGGATTCGCTCGGCAATTATCGCGATCTGTTCAATCGCAGCACGCTGGAACTCACGTTCAAGATGCTGCGCCACCAACAACCCGCCCTCGCATTGCAAATTCAGAATGCATTGGTTGCCGTATATCCGCGCGACGACTACCACACCGCGCTCGCCGCGTCCGAGTTGCCACTCAGCGCAGAAACCATCAAAGGCATCATTGCAGCGCTATCGGCGTTGAGCAATCAATTGCTTGCCGCTGGCACTAGTCAACGCAACGAGTTGACCATCGTGCGCAGCCTGATGCTCGACTGGTTGATGTTGGCGCATAACTGCGCGCAGCCTGCCGCCTGATGAATGACTAATCCCTCGCGCGATATTCATCGCGAGAAATAATTGTGCAAGCTTCAGCAACCGGATCAAACACAATCAGCGCGGCACCGCTGCGCAATTGCGCACGCACTTGATTTACTTTGTGCGCCAGTTCGATTTCGACCGCACCGTAATCGGTGCCTGATCGCGTAATGAATTCTTCGATGACGCCCTGCAATGCATCCGCTGACAATTGCTCCGGCGGAATAACCAAAAAACCATTATTCGCAGAGCGATCATTCTCAAAATTATCATTCATGGTATCGAGTCTTGTGTAAGCAGTTGCGTGACACTGCTGACTTTGCGCTCGATCGAATCGGCGCGATCGACGCGCGTGCCAATCTTCAATGTCGTATTAATGCGCGGTGCACCCATTTCATGGACACGCATATGGCAGCGTTTAATGGCGTCCATTACCGTCTCCCACTCGCCCTCGATATTGGTGCCGTACGCATGCAATTCATGTTTCAAACCCAAGCCACTAAGAATACGCTGGCACTCAGCAATATAAGGCGATAGCGATAACGGCGTGCCCAATGGAATCAAACAGAAATCGACGATAACTTTCATACTCACCTCTCTGCACATCGCGTTAGACATTGCGGATAGTCGCGACGCCGTGGCAATCGATCCAGGGCGGGTTATTATACCGGCCCATTCGTTCCCGACTCAGTCAACGCTGCCGAACAGGAAACCCCTCGCATGAACCGCTCAATGGTATTTACTTTCATCGGTGCCGATAAACCCGGCCTGGTCCAGCGACTTTCGCATACAGTCAGCCAGCACGGCGGTAACTGGCTGGAAAGCCGCATGAGCCAATTGGCCGGTCAGTTTGCTGGAATCGTACAAGTAGCGGTGGACGAGCGCCATGCGGCTGAACTGCGCGAAGCGCTACAAGGATTAGCCGGTGAAGGTTTGACGATCGTCGTGGCCGCCGATTACAGTGAGCCGAAGCGAAGCGATTGCCGTTATTTGCGCCTCAGTATTATCGGCAACGATCGGCCAGGCATTGTGCGCGAAGTGGCGGCGGCACTGGCACAACGCCATATCAACGTGAATGAAATGGATACCAGCATCACCAGCGCGCCGATGAGCGGTGAACCGTTATTCGAAGCTATCGCGGAAATTGCCGTACCGAAATCGCTCGATATCGACGAGCTCAATGCGCAGCTCGATGCCATCGCGGAGGCATTGACGGTCGATATCGATTTGGAAGAATCGCTGCGCTGAGAAATTTATCGGCCAGCGATAAATATTTCGCGCTAGTTAAAAATGGTGGTTTGTTAAAAACTGGTCGCTTCATGCATCCATTCACAACGCATCGACAGCGGGCCGCTATTGGGCGCGTGGTAATCCTGATCGGCATGCCAAGTAAATGTATGCGTGCCGTTGAATTCTGTTTCAAGATGAACCGTCGCCGAAACCCAAAACATATTCTGCAATAAATCTTCGAAGCGCTGCAGCCATTGTTGCCATTCGTATTCGACACCTTTATACGAATTACCGAACGGCACCACATCGGTGTGCAGATCGTCGACGACCAATGTTTCGGAAGGCAGCACAAACATTTCGCGACTGATCAATGGCCAATCCTCAATACTCGGCAACGATGCCAACACACGGCGATTAGCGAGGCGTCGAAGTCGGGTTTGCTCCATATCCGACGTGAACACCACATCCTTGATGCAGCCATAAACCACGGATTCTTGCCCCATTATTCCACTCCGAAAATTTGCGTTGGATTTTTTATTTTCCGCACCTTAACAAATGCGCCTCGCAACGCCAAGCTTCAAACCGCAGCGGCACCATGACGCTCAAGTAATTGCAGTGCTAATGCGGCGCTCGCTGGCATATCGCGCGCGAATTCGATACTGCCTTTGCGATAACGCAGCCCGGCGCGGCGCATCTTCAACAACAGCCGCGGCGCGAGATGATTGATCACAATCGCAATATTTTTACTGTGCAAATCCTGCAGCAGCGACTCGAGCGCGACCATCGCCGTCATATCCATCATCGTCACATCGCTCATATCGATAATAATGACTCTGATCTCTTGGCGAATATTGGTCAGCGCACGCAGCGCTTTTTGCGCAGCACCGAAAAATAGCGGACCGTCGATATCGTAAACCGCAATCGACGACGGCAAATGCTGCAGATGCGGATGCGCATGCGTGGCAACCAACTCAGTGCCGGTGAGATCGACCATACGACGAATGAACAATATCGCGGCGAGCATGATGCCCACCGTCACCGCAACCGCCATATCGACCAGTACCGTCAGGCTGAAGCACGTCAGCAATACCAGGATATCGCCGCGCGGTGCGGCGCGCAGAATATGCACGAAATGCCGCGCATCGCTCATATTCCAAGCGACCAGAAATAGCAGCGCGGCCATTGACGCCATCGGGATGTAACCGAGCAGCGGCGCCAGCGTCAGCATTGCCACGAGAATAAAAATGCCGTGAATGATCGCGGCCGCGCGCGTGCGACCACCGCTGCGAATATTGGTCGCTGTACGCGCAATGGCGGCCGTCGCCGGAATACCACCGAAAAACGGCACTACGATATTACCGATACCCTGCCCGATCAATTCGCGATTCGGATCGTGACGGGTGCCCGCCATACCGTCGGCAACCACGGCGCATAGCAGCGACTCCAGCGCACCGAGCATCGCAATCGCAAACGCCGGTTGCAGCAGCTCGCGCAATAAACCCAACGACAATCGCAGCGATTTACCCTCGGCACCGCCTTGCGACCACGGCCAGCCGAGCTGCGGCAACAACGCCGGAATGCCGTTGCCACTGATACCGTTGATGTCGTAATGAAAACGGCTGCCGATAGTCGCGACCGAAAAATCCGGCCACCAGTACTGCAACAGCCACGCGGTCGCGGTGCCAAGCAACAGCGCGACCAAATGTTGCGGCACGCGTGTTTTCAGCAACGGCCAGAGCATCAGAATCGCGAATGTCAGCACACCGATCAGCGTGTCCTGCCAGCGCCAACCCGGCAGTGCGGTGAGCAACAGCTTCACCTTATGCAGATATTCACCGTCGAGTTGCGCGGCGGGCAATCCGAGAAAATCCTTGATCTGCAAGGTAGCGATGACGACGCCGATGCCGGCGGTAAAACCGACCGTCACCGGATAAGGCACCACAGCGATAAAGCGTCCCAATCGCGCCACGCCCATCGCGATCAAAATCAAACCCGCGAGCAAACCCGCCAGCAGCAATCCGCCCAAACCATGCTGTTGCACGATCGGCTGCAAAATCACCACGAACGCCGCCGTCGGGCCGGAAATATTTACCGCCGAGCCACCGCAGAGCGCGATCACGATGCCGGCAACAATCGCGGTATATAACCCGTGTTCGGGCGAGACGCCGGTGGCGATGGCCAACGCCATCGACAACGGCAACGCGACGATGCCCACGGTGATACCCGCCCACATATCGCCGCGTGAAAATAACGGAAATCCGCTCATTGACGGCCTCCTGCCTCAAGCGGCTGCGCTGGAATACGCAACCAGACACTCGCCGCGATCAAAGCGAGTAATGCCGCAAACGCGGCAAATAAAAATGTATTCGATGCCGCCGTCAGACCACTACCGACGACATCACCGGCATTCCATAACAAGCCGCTGAGTATCGCCCCCAGCGTTGCACCGCCACCAAAACAAACACCGCTGTATAACGCCATGCCCTGCCCTTCATGTCCGCCACCGAACGCGCGTCGCACAATATCGATCGAGGCCGCGTGCAACGTCGCAAAGCTCGCGGCGTGCAGGCACTGTGCAAAAATCAAAATCGGCAATTGATCGACGAATAGTGCAATCAACGTCCAACGCAATACCGTTAGCGCCAGACTGATCAACACAATCATGCGCACGCTAACGATCATGAAAATTCGATGCATCGCCAAAAACATTAGCACTTCGACCAGCACACCGACCGACCACAATAGCCCTATCTGCGCTTTCGAATATTGATGGTTCTCAAGATAGACACTGAAAAACGTGTAGTAAGGGCCATGCGACAACTGCAATAAAAAGCTGGCGCAGAGAAATGCGAGCACCATCGGCTGCCGCACAATAGCGAATAACGAACCGCGTACTGCAGGCGCCGACGTCTGCGCGCTAACCGGCTCGGCAATCGTTAGCGTACTCAGCCAGATCGCTATCAATAGCGCTAACAAAATGAGCGGTAATGCGCTCAGCGCGATCCGATCGAATAGAAAACCGAGCCCGGTCACGGCGACAATAAATCCGATCGAGCCCCATACCCGCACCAACCCATAGCGATGCGCGCGTTCGCGCAGATACGCGACGGTGATCACTTCAAATTGTGCGTGCACCGCATTCCAGAAAAAGCTGTAGCCGGTGATGACTAACAACAGCCAGACAAAGTCGTGGCGAATAAAAATGCCGGAAAATAACAGCGCGGCGAGAAAGGCGCCGAGACGAATAATGCGCAAGCGCGCGCCGCTGCGATCGGCCAACCAGCCCCATAAATGCGGTGAGACAATTTTGGTCGCTTGCAACGCGCCGACTAATAATCCGATCGCAGCAGCGCCGTAACCAAGATCGCGCAAATACAGCGGCCAGAACGGCAGCCAGCTACCGAGCAGCGCGAAATAGCAGAAATAAAAACTGGAGAGCCGCCAATACGGAAAGACGGCGGACACGCGCCGCCGCTCTAACCGATTGCGCCGGGAATAGTCGGCGTGCGCGAACGCACATCGGCATTTTGGCCGCGATGGCGCAGCAGATGATCCATCAACACAATCGCGAGCATCGCTTCGGCAATCGGCGTCGCCCGAATACCGACACACGGATCGTGCCGGCCAGTGGTAATCACCTCGGCCGGATTGCCATCGATATCGATGCTGCGCCCCGGTAATAAAATGCTGGATGTTGGTTTCAGTGCGATATGCGCGACGATATCCTGTCCCGATGAAATACCACCGAGAATGCCGCCGGCATTGTTTGACGTAAAACCCTGCGGCGTCATTTCATCGCGATGCTCGCTGCCGCGCTGCGCGATGCAATCGAAACCGGCGCCGATCTCGACACCTTTCACCGCATTAATGCTCATCAACGCGTGCGCGATGTCGGCATCGAGCCGATCGAAAATCGGCTCGCCGAAACCGGGAATCATACCGCTACCGACGACAGTGATTTTCGCGCCGATCGAATCACCATCTTTACGCAATTGCTGCATAAAGTTTTCCATCGCTTCGATCTTGCTCGCGTCGGGACAAAAGAACGGATTGGTTTCGACAATGCTCCAATCGACTGAGTCGATCGCGATTGGCCCAAGTTGCGATAAATAACCGCGCACCGTAATGCCGCAGCGTTCGCGCAAATATTTTTTTGCGATTGCACCGGCGGCAACGCGCATTGCCGTTTCACGTGCTGACGAACGACCGCCGCCGCGATAATCGCGCATGCCGTATTTTTGTTGATACGTGTAATCGGCGTGCATGGGCCGAAAGGTGTTGGCGATTTTCGAATAATCTTTCGAACGCTGATCGGTATTTTCAATCAACAATCCGATCGGCGTGCCGGTCGTTTTGCCTTCGAATACGCCGGAAAGAATTTTTACTGCGTCGTCTTCGCGACGCTGCGTGGTGTAACGCGAGGTACCGGGTTTGCGGCGATCGAGATCGATCTGAATATCGCTCTCGGATAATTCGAGACCGGGCGGGCAACCATCGACAATACAACCCAGCGCAGGGCCGTGGCTTTCGCCGAATGTTGTCACTGTAAATAATTTGCCGATGGTATTGCCGGACATAATTTGCTCTCTGACTCAAAGCTGGAATTTATTAACACGCCCCCTGTTGATTAAAGGGGAGGCATACATCGAATTGAGATGCTGAATTATACGGATAACTGCCACACTCGTCAGAATTCAGCGGCGTGTTCGCTCAGTTGTTCACGCGTCAATAAGAATACCCCATGGCCACCGCGTTCGAATTCGAGCCATGTGAATGGCACGCGCGGATACGCCTCTTCGAGTGCGGGCCAACTGTTGCCGACCTCCACGATAAGCACGCCGTTATCGTTTAAATGAGCGGCCGCTTCGCGCAGAATGATTCGCACCAAATCGAGACCATCATCGCCTGCTGCCAAGGCCAGTCGTGGTTCGTGTCGAAACTCGAGTGGCAGCTCATCCATATCGCGCGCATCAACATACGGTGGATTGCTGACAATCAGATCAAATTGCTCGCCTGGCAACGCGGCAAATAAATCCGACTGCACTGCGCGCACGCAATGCCCGGCATCGTGCCGGACGATATTGCGTTCGGCGATGGTCAATGCTCCTGCCGAAATATCGGATAACACCACTTCCTCGACATCGAAATGCAACGCGCAGGCAATACCGATGCAACCGCTACCAGTGCACAGATCCAAAATCCGATACGCGCCGGCATTGGCTTCATCGAGCCACGGCGCAAAACGAGTCTCGATCATTTCCGCGAGCGGCGAGCGCGGAATCAACACGTTGCGATCGACATAAAATGGATAGCCGGCGAACCACGCTTCGCCGGTGATATACGGCGCCGGTAACCGCTGCTGAAAACGCATTTCGAGGACATCGAGCAAACGCGCGCGCTCGGCCAGCGTCAAGCGCGCATCGAGCACCGGCTGCACCGCATCGAACGGCAATGCCAGGGTGTGAAAAATTAAACCCAGCGCTTCATCGTATGCGTTGTCGGTGCCATGGCCGTAATACACATTCGCCGCTTGAAATTGCGTCATGCCCCAGCGCATGTAGTCGCGAATCGTGTGCAACTGCTCGATGATCTGCTCGCGTGCTTCCAATTTTAACCTCACAACAAAAGCATCGTTATGTCGAAATTCAGCGTCCAAAAACGCGCGTATTGTATACCTGATCGAGTTTGTCAGGTTTGTTTCGGCTTGTTACACTGACCGCCCCTTGCAGCTCCGATCGAAAATCACCACCACAATTCGGGTGCCGCTGGCCTAGCCGCCGATGCCTTAAGTTACAGAGGCATGGAGAGGCCTCAGCTACAGAGGAAACAAGCCTGTGGAAAAAGCATTCGCCAAAATCATTGAAAGCATCGGTGAAGATCTGCATCGCGATGGTTTGCGCGATACACCGAAACGCGCCGCGAAAGCATTCGAATTTCTTACCCAGGGCTATCAGCAATCGCTCGACGATATTGTCAACAATGCATTGTTCGAATCTGACTGCAACGAAATGGTTGTCGTCAACAATATCGAATTGTATTCAATGTGTGAGCATCATCTGCTGCCATTTATCGGCCACGCGCACGTTGCCTATATTCCACAGGGCAAAGTCATCGGCTTATCGAAAGTCGCGCGAATCGTCGATATGTTCGCGCGCCGTTTGCAAATTCAAGAACAACTGACACGTCAAATCGCCGATACAATTTTAAAGGTTACCGGAGCCGCCGGCGTCGGCGTGATTATCGAAGCGAAACACATGTGCATGATGATGCGCGGCGTCGAAAAACAAAATTCGGTGATGCGCACCTCGGCGATGCTCGGCAATTTCCGCAGCGATCAAAGCACGCGCTACGAATTCTTGACGCTCGCTGGCGTTAATCAGCGCTGAGCGATCTCGCGCCAAAACGCGTTAACTTTGCACGCCAATTCCGAAGCTGCTGCCTCCATATGAAAATGATGGCTACCCGCCAGTAATTCCATACGCAGGTTTTTCCACTGCTCCAGCTCACCTTTGCGCTTTAGCATGGCGCCGACACCCTGGTCGGCGAGCAATACCAAATGCCGTTGTTGCAGGAAGCGCGTCAGCGTCGCATCGATATGCGCCTGGCTCATCTTCACTGCCGATGCCAGACGCACACGCGCGTCATTGCGCCAGCACCAGCCCTGTTCCGTTTCCATTAATGCGCGCGTAACGATTGGCAGCGCTGCAGTTTCGCTCATGCCGGTCGCGCGACAACGCACACGGACTGCATGCTCTAGCGAGGAATAATACGAACGCGATCCGCGCGGCGCGAGATGTTCGCGCAAATGCAACGCCAGCTGATCGCAAAATGCCGAATCCGACACTGCGTCGGAGCGCAATCCATCGAGTAATACCGCACTGGAAATACGCTCGGGCGCCGTCGCTGTTAATAACGTGGCGACAATCGCGCCGCGCGAATGACCTATCACATCGAAAGTCGACCACTGCAATTGCTCGGCGACGCGCAGAATATCCGGCAAATCTTCCCAAATGTTGTACGACGCCTGCAGCGTGCGGTGATAGCTGTGGCCATGTCCGGCGAGGTCGAGCGCAACAACATCGGCGTCGAGTAGCGGCGCAATGACATCGAAACTCGCGGCATTATCGAGCCAACCATGCAACGCCAATACACGGCGCGAGCCATTGCGCCAACGCTTACCGGCGATCGCTACGCCGGCAACGGACAGCGTGAAATTTTCGCCAGACATGAATTACAGCGCAGCCTTGTGTTGATAGTCAGGTGCGTGACGCAATGAATGCAGCGAAGCACAACCTGCCGCGATGGTTTTCATTTCAAGTTCGGCCAACGACGCTGTGGCCATTGGCGCACCGGCAAGATAATCGCCGCTGACAAATGCACCAATCAATGCGCTTACCAATGGCTGATGACTTACCAATAGCAACTCTGAAAATGTTAGTTGATTGATGTTTCTAATTACATCGTTAGGATCGCAGTCCGGCGTTAACCAATTTACCGTGCGAATCGATTGATTCGGCAATGCAAGTGCCGCATTTTTAGCAGTTTGTTGCGCGCGCTGGTATGGACTCGCGAAAATTTGCAATTGCGATGTAGCGACACCCGCCAACCATTGGCCGGCCGCGCGCGCGTCGTGTTGGCCGCGTTCGGTCAATACACGATCTGGATCGTTAGCAGTTTGTCGCTCCGCCTCGCCGTGCCGCAAAATCCAGATGCGCTTTTTCATTTCAGTAGACGTCCTCACTTTAATGAATATTCAACATCGCGATTTTGTTCAGCCGCCATCAAAGCGCCGACGACTTCCGGAATGCTGCGCTGGTTGTACAGAATTTCGTAGAGGCCAACGACCAGCGGCATACGCACGTTGATTTGCTCGGCATGTAGTTTCAGCAGCTTCAACGTGTTGACGCCTTCAGCTACTTGACCCAACTCGGCGACGATAGTGTCCAACTGCTTGCCCTGCCCCAGCGCAAAACCGACCTGATAATTGCGGCTCAGCGGTGACATGCAGGTCACCATCAAATCGCCGATGCCGGCGAGCCCCATGAACGTCAGCGGATCGGCACCCTTGCGCACGGCGAAACGCGTCATCTCCGCCAGCGCGCGCGTGATCAGCATGCTGATCGTGTTGTGACCGATACCCATCGCCGCCGCCATGCCGGCGATGATCGCATAAACGTTTTTCAGCGCGCCGCCCAATTCAACACCGAACATATCGGCGCTGGCATACACCCGAAAATAACGATTGTGCAAAAGTGCCTGCACGTCGGCATTCAATGCTTCATCGTTGCTCGCGATCACGGTCGCGGTGATTTGACGCGCGGCGATTTCTTTCGCGAGATTGGGGCCACTCAATACCCCCAACCGCATCGATGGAATTTCTTCGTGTAGCACTTCACTCATCAGACGAAATTCATGATGCTCGGGTCCGTACGGTTCCAATCCTTTGGTCGTGCTAATCACACTGGCATCCGGGCGAATAAAACGCGCAACTTCTTTGGCGACCTCACGACACGAACTGCTCGGCACTGCCATTAAAATGAAATCGGCAGCAGCCACTGCTGTTTTCAGATCGGTAGTCGCCTTCACGCCTGCGTGCAATTGGTAGTCGCCCAAATAACGGCTGTTGCGATGCTCGCGATTGATTTCATCGGCGCGTTCCTGATTGCGCAGCCACAATTGCACATCGTGATTTTTTTCCGCAACGATATTAGCGAGCACCGAGCCGAAGCTGCCGCCGCCGAGCACTGCCACACGATATTGTTTAGTCATGAGTTTGATCTTATGGAAAGCGGATGGCGCCAGAATATACCAGTGGTGCCCTAAAACAAAAACGGCGACCAAGTCGCCGTTTTTGTTTTGCAGATTAGCCAGTAATTTCCAGCAATAATTTATTCAACCGATGCACATACGAGGCCGGGTCCTTCAATTGACCACCCTCGGCCAAATGCGCCTGATCGAATAAAATTTCGATCAGATCGGCAAACCGATCCTCATCGCTTTCATGATCCAGCTTCATCACCAGCGGGTGCGCAGGATTCAATTCGAGCGTCGGTTTGGCATCCGGCACTTTCTGTCCAGCCGCTTCAAGAATGCGCCGCATCTGCGCGCCCATATCGTACTGCCCGACCACCAGACACGCTGGCGAATCGGTCAGCCGATTGGTCACGCGCACTTTTTCAACCTTGCCTTCAAGCGCTTTCTGCGCACGCTCAAGCAACGATTGATGTTCCTTTTCGAGTTTTTCCTTTTCGTCTTTTTCGCTCTGATCTTCGAGCTTGCCGAGGTCGAGCTCGCCCTTGCCAACGTCCTGCAATTGTTTGCCATCGAATTCGGACAAATGCCCCATCAGCCATTCATCGACACGATCCGACAACAACACCACTTCAATGCCTTTTTTGCGGAACACTTCGAGGTGAGGACTATTCGCCGCCGTATTGAAATTCTCAGCAGCGATGTAATAAATCTTTTCCTGACCCTCCTTCATCCGCGTCACATAATCTTCAAGCGATTGATCCTGCGTCTCGCTATTCGTGTGCGTGGTGGAAAACCGCAGCAATTTCGCCACTTTTTCGCGGTTGCTGAAATCTTCCGCTGGACCTTCCTTTAATACCTGACCGAATTCTTTCCAGAACTCTAGATACTTTTCCGGCTCTGACTTGGCGATTTTTTCGAGCATGTCGAGCGCACGCTTAGTCAACGCCGACCGCATCGCATCGACCTGCGCATTGTGCTGCAGGATTTCGCGCGAGACATTCAGTGGCAGATCATTCGAATCGACTACGCCTTTGATAAAGCGCAGATACAGCGGCAGAAATTGCTCGGCCTCATCCATGATAAATGTGCGCTGTACGTACAATTTCAGACCGCGCGGTTTGTCGCGATTCCACATATCGAACGGGGCACGTTTCGGCACAAACAGCAGACTGGTGTATTCCTGCTTGCCTTCGACTTTATTGTGGCTCCAGGTCAACGGCTCTTCGAAATCGTGCGAAATATGTTTATAGAATTCTTTGTATTCGTCATCGCTGATGTCATTGCGCGGGCGCGTCCACAATGCGGTCGCGGTGTTGATTGCCTCGAATTCCGGCTGCGTGACTTCAGCTTTTTTCTCGCTACCATCCTCATTCGTCTCCCCCTCTTTGTCATCAACAGGGGACGACTTCGGCATCAATACCGGAATCGAAATGTGATCGGAGTATTTTTTGACAACGGAGCGAATGCGCCAGTTATCGGCAAACTCAGCGTCGTCGGCGCGCAGATGCAACACGCTTCGGTGCCGCGATCAGCCTTAGTGAATGGCTCGACGCTGAAATCCGCTTCGCCCGCTGATTCCCAGTGCACGCCTTCTTCGGCAGGCAAGCCAGCACGACGAGTAAATACTTCGACGCGCTCGGCGACGATGAATGCCGAATAAAAGCCGACACCGAATTGGCCGATCAACTGGGAATCTTTTTTCTGATCGCCGCTGAGATTTTTCAAAAATTCCGCAGTGCCAGAGCGCGCGATGGTACCGAGATGGCTGACGACTTCATCGCGCGACATGCCGATGCCGTTGTCGCTAATGGTGATGGTTTTTGCATCTTTGTCGAACTCGATGCGAACCTGCGGAGTCGGATCGTTCTCGTATAACTCCGGCTTCGACAATGCCTCGAACCGCAATTTGTCGGCGGCATCGGACGCATTGGAAATCAGTTCGCGCAGAAATACTTCTTTGTTGCTGTACAGCGAATGGATCATCAACTGCAACAACTGGCGGGCTTCGGTCTGAAAGCCCATCGTCTGCTTGGCGGCGGTGGTCATCTACACATCTCCTGAAGAAAAATCACACCCAAAATTCGTGCGAGAGATATGGGGACGTCGGAGTAGATTTCAAGAATGGATTGGCTCCAGACATGACGGGTTGCTCTTTCAGGACCGTCAGCGAGAGCCTGCCCCTGAGCGAAGCGATGCTTTGGGCACAGGGATGTCGCTGACGAGCTATAGGGACATACTTGCCGCGTGTCCTGAAAGAGCAACCGGCATGTCCACCCCAAAAGACCGGCAATAAAAAAGGGCGCCGAAGCGCCCCTTTTTCAACCAGCCTGAACTTACCAGCCGGTCACTTCTTTCAACGTCTTGCCGATATCGGCAAGCGACTTGACGGTGTGCACACCAGCATCCTGCAACGCCGCAAATTTCTCCGCTGCTGTGCCTTTGCCGCCGGAGATGATTGCGCCCGCGTGACCCATGCGTTTGCCGGGGGGAGCAGTAACCCCAGCGATGTACGATACCACCGGCTTGGTCACATTGGCCTTGATGAAGGCCGCCGCTTCTTCTTCGGCCGAGCCGCCGATTTCGCCGATCATGACGATCGCTTCGGTCTGCGGGTCTTCCTGGAACAGCTTCAGGATATCGATGAAGTTGGAGCCCGGAATCGGGTCGCCGCCGATGCCGACGCAGGTCGATTGGCCGAAGCCGTAATCGGTGGTCTGCTTGACCGCTTCGTAGGTCAGCGTACCGGAGCGCGACACGATGCCGACTTTACCCGGCAGGTGAATATGGCCCGGCATGATGCCGATTTTGCATTCGCCCGGGGTGATCACGCCCGGGCAGTTCGGCCCGATCAGACGCACGCCGAGTTCGTCGCACTTCACTTTCACGTCGAGCATATCGAGGGTCGGAATACCTTCGGTGATGCAGACGATCAGCTTGATACCAGCGAATGCGGCTTCGAGGATCGAGTCTTTGCAGAAAGGAGCCGGCACGTAAATTACCGAGGCTTCAGCGCCAGTGGCGGCAACCGCATCGGCAACCGTGTTGAATACCGGCAGGCCGAGATGTTCGGTGCCGCCTTTGCCCGGCGTGACGCCGCCGACCATTTTGGTACCGTAAGCGATCGCCTGTTCCGAATGCAGCGTACCTTGCGAACCGGTGAAACCCTGACAGATTACCTTGGTGTTTTTGTTAATCAGAACGCTCATTACACGCCCTCCGCTGCTTTAACAACTGCTTGTGCAGCTTCGGTCAAGCTGTTTGCAGCAATGATATTGAGTCCGCTCTCGGCCAACAGCTTGGCGCCAAGCTCGGCATTGTTACCTTCGAGACGAACGACCACCGGCACCTTCACGCCGACCTGTTCGACCGCGCCGATGATGCCTTCAGCGATCAGATTGCAACGCACAATGCCGCCGAAGATATTGACCAGCACTGCTTTAACGCTGCTATCGGAAAGGATGATTTTGAATGCTTCGGAAACGCGCTCTTTGGTAGCGCCGCCGCCGACGTCGAGGAAGTTTGCCGGTGCACCGCCGTGCAGCTTGACGATGTCCATGGTGCCCATCGCGAGACCAGCGCCGTTAACCATGCAACCGATGTTGCCGTCGAGCGCTACATAGTTCAGCTCCCACTTGGCCGCATGCGCTTCGCGCGCGTCATCCTGACTCGGGTCGTGCATTTCGCGCAGTTTCGGCTGGCGATACATGGCATTGCTGTCGATGACGATTTTCGCGTCGAGGCAATGCAAATTGCCTTCGCTGGTGATCACGAGCGGGTTGATTTCGAGCAGGGCGAGATCGTAGTCAACGAACATTTTCGCCAGACCCTGGAAGATTTTGACGAACTGCTTGACCTGGGTATCGTTCAAACCCAGTTTGAACGCCAGCTCGCGGCCTTGAAATGGCTGCGCGCCGACCAGCGGGTCGATCTCCGCGGTCAGAATTTTTTCCGGGGTATCGTGCGCTACTTTTTCGATTTCGACGCCGCCTTCAGTGGACGCCATGAACACGATACGACGAGTCGCGCGATCGACCACCGCACCCAGATACAGCTCTTTCGCGATATCAGTGCAGGACTCGACCAGAATCTTGGAGACCGGCTGGCCATTCGCGTCTGTCTGGTAGGTCACCAGACGATTGCCGAGCCACTTAGTCGCGAACTCTTCGATTTCCTGTTTGGAGGTGACCAGCTTGACGCCGCCAGCCTTGCCGCGACCGCCAGCATGCACCTGGGCCTTAACCACCCACTTGTTGCCGCCAATTTGATTCGCTGCCGCAACCGCTTCAGCGGGTGTGCTCGCCGCAACACCTTTGGATACGGGCAGGCCGTATTCGGCAAACAGCTGCTTGCCCTGATACTCGTGCAGGTTCATGTGATGTACCGTCTCGATCTATGAAGTGAATTGGCATCCCTAAGCTTGCAGCCTGGAATGCCCCCAGCGCATGGTCCGTTTGAGTACATCGTTGTACCCGATCGAACCGAGTGAAAAATTTAGGCGCGGCATTTTCGCGAATTTCGCCGTGCTCCGCAAATCAATTTCCGTATGTTACAGAGGGCCTTATTTGCGCGATTTGCGGTTGGGAATGTGGATCGCGTGACCATGTACCGCCAGCGCCGCTTCGTGCACGCCTTCGGAGAGAGTCGGGTGGCTGAACACCATCAGACCGATATCTTCCGCGCTTGATCCAAACTCCATTGCTATCGCCACCTGCTGCACCAATTCCGCAGCGCTTGGGCCAATGATGTGCACACCGAGAACGCGATCGGTTTCCGCATGCGCGATCATTTTGATCATGCCGCTGCTGTCGTTTGCCGCCAGCGCGCGACCACTGGCCGCGAACGGAAACACGCCGATATTGCACGGCACGCCTTCAGTGCGCAGTTGCTCCTCGTTTTTGCCGACCCACGCAATTTCCGGATGTGTGTAAATCACGCTCGGGATCAGCTCGTAATTCATCGCTGCCTTTTTGCCGACGATGCGCTCGGCCACCATCACACCTTCTTCCATGCCCTTGTGAGCAAGCATCGGGCCACGCACGATATCGCCGACCGCATAAATGCCGGGCATTTCGGTTTCGCAATATTCATTGACGAAAATAAAGCCGCGCTCATCGATTTTGACGCCGCTATCAGCTGCCAGCAGGCTCTGACTTTGCGGACGCCGGCCCACCGCGACAATCAGTTTGTCGAAGACTTCTTTTTTCTCGCCGCTGCTATCGGTGTAGGTCACCGTTACCTGTTTCTTCTTCACCTCGGAGCCGGTAACGCGGGCGCCAAGACGAATATCGAGCCCTTGCTTGCGCAATGTGCGTTCAGCTTCTTTGGCGATCTGGCGATCGACCATCGGTAAAAATTCATTCAATGCTTCAAGCACGACCACTTCCGCACCGAGGCGTGCCCACACGCTGCCCAGCTCCAGCCCAATGACGCCAGCGCCAATGACACCAAGGCGCTTGGGTACGTCAGTAAACTCGAGAGCACCTGAAGAATCGACGATAACCTCTTGATCTACAGGAGCTGGCGGAATTTGCATTGGTACCGAACCGGCGGCGATGATGATATGGTCCGCTTCAATGATTTCGGACTGGCCATCGTCCTTGGTCACTTCAACGCGCTTGCCGGACAGCACTTTGCCAGCACCTTCCATCGCGTCCACACCATTTGCCTTGAACAGCTGGCCGATGCCACCGGTAAGCTGCTTAACAATTTCGTCCTTGCGCTGAATCATTGCCGGCACATCGATTTTCACGCTGCCGGTTTTGATGCCATGCACCTCGAGCCCATGCTGAGCCTCGTGGAATTTGAATGAAGAATCGAGCAATGCCTTCGACGGGATGCAGCCGACGTTGAGACAGGTGCCACCGAAAAACGGCTTGCCAAATTTGTTTTTGCCCTTTTCGATACACAACGTTTTTAGCCCGAGTTGCGCCGCGCGAATCGCTGCGACATAACCGCCGGGACCGGCGCCAATTACCACCACATCGTATTTAGCCATTGTTCGATTCCTGTTTTAGTTCCCTCTCCCATTCGGGGAGAGGGTTAGGGAGAGGGTCACCGGAGATAGGTTTTTGCTTTGCAGTTAACTCAAGCGCCGCACCCTCACCCCCGACCCCTCTCCCCAAATGGGAGAGGGGAGACATTAAACTTCGAGCAGAATGCGCGCTGGATCTTCAATCAGCTCTTTAATGGTAACGAGAAATTGCACGGCTTCCTTGCCGTCGATCAAACGATGATCGTATGACAACGCGAGATACATCATCGGCAGAATCACGACCTGGCCATTGACCGCCATCGGACGCTCCTGCGTTTTGTGCATGCCGAGAATGGCCGCTTGCGGCGGATTGAGAATCGGCGTCGACATCAATGAACCGAACACACCGCCATTAGTGATCGTGAATGTGCCGCCCTGGATTTCTTCGATAGCCAATTTGCCGTCGCGTGCGCGCAACCCAAAATCGCGAATCTTATTTTCGATCTGCGCGATGCTGCTCTGATCGGCATCACGCAATACCGGCACCACCAGACCTTTCTCCGTCGATACCGCGACGCCGACATCCTGATAACCGTGATAGACGATATCGCTGCCGTCGATCGACGCATTAACAGCCGGGAAACGCTTCAGCGCTTCGCAAGCGGCTTTGACGAAAAAGCCCATAAAGCCGAGGCGTGTGCCGTTATGCGTCTTCTCGAAGAGGTCTTTGTACTGACCGCGCAGCTCCATCACTGGCTTCATGTTGACTTCGTTGAACGTGGTCAACATTGCGGTGCCTTGCGAGGCTTCAAGCAGACGCTCGGCGATGCGCGCGCGCAAGCGTGTCATCGGCACGCGTTTCTCGATGCGGTCGCCAGCGACAAGAACCGGTTGCGGCGTTGCAGCCTTGGCTGCTGCAGGTGTTGGCGCTGGCGCGGCTTTCGGAGCGGCAGACTGCTCACCGAGATATTTGACGACGTCTTCTTTGGTGATCAAGCCACCTTTGCCGGTAGCGGTAATCGCACTGGCATCGAGACTGTTCTCATCGATCAACTTGCGCGCTGCCGGCGCGAGCTTTTGCTCACCGGTCGGTATCGGCGCGGCAGCGGGCGACGCCGAAGTCTGTACTGGCGCTGCGGCTGCGCCCGCGCCTTCGGTGAAGCGCGCGATCAGCTCTTCGCTGAGCACGGTGTCGCCTTCGTTTTTCAGGATTTCGGTGAGCGCACCATCCGCAGGCGCCACTACCTCCAGCACGACCTTATCGGTCTCGATATCGACGATCAGCTCGTCACGCTTAACTGCTTCGCCCACCTTCTTGTGCCATGTCGCGATCGTGCCGTCGGCAACAGATTCGGGAAATGTCGGGGCTTTAATTTCTATGCTCATACAAATTCCTTATGCGGCGACTGCCGTTAATCGATTCTCAACGCCTGCTTGATGAATTGCTCTTGTTGCGCGAGGTGCAGCGCCATATAACCCGCCGCCGGCGATGCCGATGCATCGCGCCCCGCATACTCCAAGTACAGCGTGCGATTGTGGCGGTTGATAACACGGCGCATATGGTGCTGGCTGCTATACCAGGCGCCCTGGTTCATTGGTTCTTCTTGACACCAGACCACCTCAGTCATGCCGGGGTAGCGTGCGAACACCGCGCTGAGATCTTCCTCCGGGAACGGATACAGCTGCTCCAGCCGCACCAGCGCTACGTTATCGACGCTGCGCTCGCGACGCACCTCGCGCAGATCGTAAAAGACTTTACCGCTGCACAATACCAATCGCGTGATTTTTTCCGGCGCGGTGACATCGCTGTCGTCGAGCACGGTATTGAATGAACCCTGAGCCAGATCTTCCAGCGTCGATATCGCCTCTTTATGACGCAGCAAACTCTTCGGCGTCATTACGATCAGCGGCTTGCGCAACGGGCGCAGCACTTGGCGCCGCAGCATATGGAACACCTGCGCCGGCGTGGTCGGCACACACACCTGAATATTGTGCTCCGCGCACAACTGCAGGAAGCGCTCGAGCCGCGCTGAACTGTGTTCAGGACCCTGCCCTTCGTAACCGTGCGGCAACAGTAGGGTCAGCCCGCACAAACGCGCCCATTTGTGTTCACCGCTGGTGATGAACTGGTCGATAACGACTTGCGCGCCATTGGCGAAATCGCCGAATTGCGCTTCCCATATCACCAGCGTATTGGGAATGGTCGTTGCGTAGCCATACTCGAACGCGAGCACCGCTTCTTCCGACAACAGCGAGTCGTAAATATCGAACTTCGGCTGCTTGGTCGACAAATTCTGCAGCGGTACGTAACGGCTGCCATCTTTCTGATGATGCAATACCGCGTGGCGATGCGAGAACGTGCCGCGACCAACATCCTGACCGGTCAGACGCACTGAGTGACCGGCTTCGATCAGAGTCGCATACGCCATTACTTCCGCGAAGCCCCAATTGATCGGCAATGCGCCGGCTGCCATCTTCTGGCGATCTTCGTAAATCTTGGCAACCTGCCGCTGCACCACGAACCCATCCGGAATCGAATTCGTGCGCTGCGCAATATCGAGCAACTTTTTCGAATCGATGCGGGTATCGCACGCCGTGGTCCAGGCATGTCCGAGGTACGGGCGCCAGTCGACGAACAACGCCGAATTGGGTTGCTTCACCAGACTCTTCACCACATGCTCGCCGCTTTCCAGCTGCTCGCGATATTCCGTGATGAGGCGGTCGTCCTCTTCCTTGCTGATCATCCCCGCCTCAATCAACTTCTTCGCATAAAGGTCGCGCGTGGTCGGCTGATTCTTGATGGCTTCATACATCAGCGGCTGCGTCGCCGACGGCTCGTCGGCTTCGTTGTGACCGCGACGGCGATAGCACACCAGATCGATCACGACGTCTTTCTTGAATTCCTGCCGATAATCCACCGCGAGCTGCGACACGAACAGCACCGCTTCCGGGTCATCGCCGTTGACATGAAAAATCGGTGCTTGCACCATTTTCGCGACGTCGGTGCAGTATTCCGTCGAGCGTGCATCGCGCGGATCGCTGGTGGTAAAACCCACTTGGTTGTTGATCACGATATGAATCGTGCCGCCAGTTTTGAAGCCTCGCGTCTGAGACATTTGGAATGTCTCCATCACCACGCCCTGGCCAGCAAATGCAGCGTCGCCATGCATGACAATCGGCACGACATTATCGCCCACGGTATCGCCGCGACGATCCTGCCGCGCGCGTACCGAACCCTCAACAACCGGCGACACAATTTCCAGATGCGACGGGTTGAATGCGAGCGCCAAATGCATTTCGCCGCCCGATGTCATCACGTTCGACGAAAAACCCTGGTGGTATTTCACATCGGCCGAGCCGACATAGGAGGCACGACCTTCGAACTCATCGAACAATTCGGCTGGGCTTTTGCCGAGGATATTAACCAGCACGTTCAAGCGGCCGCGGTGCGCCATGCCGATGACCATTTCCTTCGCACTATACGAACCACAGCGCTGGATCATCGAATCAAGCATCGGGATCAGGCTTTCACCGCCCTCAAGACCGAAGCGTTTGGTGCCGGGATATTTCGAGGCGAGCGATTTCTCCAGCCCTTCCGCCGCAGTCAGCCGCTCCAATAGATGTTGACGCGCCTGGCGACCGAAATCGGGCTTCGAGCGCACGCTTTCCATACGCTGTTCGATCCAGCGTCGCTCTTCGGTGGCGATGATGTGACGAAACTCGGCGCCAATAGTGGTGCAGTAGGTCTGCTCCAGCACATCGATGATTTCGCGCAGCGTCGCCTGCTCTTTGCCGAAATAAGAGCGGCCAACCTGAAACACAGTATCGAGATCGGCCGCACTGAGCTGATGAAATTCCAGCGTCAGATCGGGCACCGCATCGCGCTGCCACAAACCGAGCGGATCGAGCCTTGCCTTTTGATGGCCGCGCTGACGATAGGCGCTCATCAATTGCAGCACGCGTACTTGCTTGCGTTCGTTCTCGGTGATGCGAGTATCTGGAGCGGCACTGCCGCGAACGCGAACGCGCGCCAGCTGGGAAAATTGAGCACGGATAGCGGAGTGCGGGACATCTTGGGCGATATTGCCGTTCACGCGCGGCAGCTTGGCAAAGTAATCGCGCCATTGCTCCGGCACCGCATTGGGATCGGTCAGATAGGTGTCGTAAAGATCTTCTATATAGGCGGCATTGCCGCCCGAGAGCTGCGAGCTGCGCCAAAGCAGCTCCATCGTGCCTTCTTGCATTGTTTTTTCCACCTGATAAGGGGTGTCACCTGCTCGAGTAAAGTCCGCATTGATACTAGGCACTGTTGCTGCGCAGACGGCGTTGTCTGCGGCATTCTGACAAGCAGTGTCTTTGTGCATGACAAATCGATGTAATCGATTTACCTGGACTTCACGAAGTGACGCGGGGGTAGCCCGTGTGTTCCCCGTTGGATATTACTGAATCGCTGCGCGCATAGTGCGCCGGACAAACCGGTGCAATATTCGCGTATCACTGCCTGCGCGGCATTGGAAACCCGCGTAAGTGTAGACAGCTTATGCACTTACGCGAGAATCATCGCCAGATTAACTGGCGCGTTGCAACAACATATTGCGGATATGACCGATGGCGCGGGTTGGGTTCAATCCTTTCGGACATACGCTGACACAGGCCTGAATGCCGTGGCAACGAAACACGCTAAAGGGGTCATCTAGATCAGCAAGACGCTCCTCGGTGGCGGTGTCGCGCGAATCGGCCAAAAAGCGGTAAGCCTGCAGCAGACCGCTCGGGCCAATGAAGCGATCGGGATTCCACCAGAACGACGGGCAGGCGGTCGAGCAACATGCACAGAGAATGCACTCGTACAGGCCATCGAGCTTGGCGCGATCTTCCGGCGACTGTAGCCGCTCGATTGCCGGCGCCGGCGTGTTGTTGATCAGATACGGCTTGACCTTCTCGTACTGCGCGTAGAACTGGCCCATATCCACGATCAGATCGCGAATGACAGGCAGTCCTGGCAGCGGCCGCAATACCAGTTTATTGCTGCCTTTAAGCGCTTCCGACATCGGCGTGATGCAGGCGAGGCCGTTTTTCCCATTGATATTCAGGCCATCGGAGCCGCATACGCCTTCACGGCACGAACGGCGAAAGGTCAACGACGGATCGGACGCCTTCAACAGTTCGAGTACGTCGAGCACCATCAGATCCTTACCGCCGGTATCGATCTGAACCTCTTGCATATGCGGCTCTTGATCGATTTCCGGGTTGTAGCGATACAAACTGACTTGCAACATGAATTCTCTCCTCCCCTATCCCGCTGGGCTAAAAACGTTAGTAGGTCCGCGCTTTCGGCTGGAACGTCTCGACCGTTTTGGGTGAGAAGTTGACCGCACGCTTGCCGACGCGCTTGTCGCCTGGGAAATACAGGGAATGACACAACCAGTTTTGATCGTCGCGCTCCGGGAAGTCTTCGCGAGCGTGCGCACCACGGCTTTCCTTCCGCTCTTCGGCAGCGATTGCCGTCGCTTCGGCCACTTCGAGCAAATTCGCCAACTCCAGCGCTTCGATGCGCGCGGTGTTGAAGGTATTGCTCTTGTCGTCGAGATAGACGTTGTCGATGCGCTGACGCAGCTCGGCGAGTTTGGCAACGCCCTTCTGCATGTAATCGCCGCGACGAAATACACCGAAGAAGTTTTGCATCGTGCTCTGCAGCTCTTTGCGCAATTCTGCGGTTCGCTCGCCACTCTTGCTGGCATTCAAACGGTTCAGGCGCGACATGGCCTGATCGATATCGGCGCTGCTGGCATCGCGATGCTCAATGCCCTCGCGCAGCGATTTCTCGATGAACAGACCAGAGGCGCGACCGAATACCACCAAGTCGAGTAGCGAGTTGCCGCCGAGACGGTTAGCACCGTGCACTGACACGCACGCCACTTCGCCGCACGCGAATAAACCTTCTATCACTTTTTCGTTGCCGTTCGCATCCACCGTCAGTGCCTGGCCATGAATGTTGGTCGGAATGCCGCCCATCATGTAATGGCAGGTCGGTACGACCGGAATCGGCTCCTTGACGGGATCGGCGTGGGCGAACGTGATCGACAATTCGCAGATACCGGGTAAGCGCGAATGCAATACTTCCTCGCCGAGGTGATCGAGTTTCAGATACACGTGATCGCCATCCGGACCGCAACCGCGACCTTCGATAATTTCCATGATCATCGAACGCGCGACCACGTCGCGACCGGCGAGATCTTTCGCGTTGGGCGCATAGCGCTCCATGAAGCGCTCGCCGTTTTTGTTGATCAGGTAACCGCCTTCACCGCGGCAGCCTTCGGTGACGAGTACGCCCGCGCCGGCGATACCGGTCGGGTGGAACTGCCACATTTCGATATCCTGCACGGGGAAGCCAGCACGCAATGCCATACCGACACCATCGCCGGTATTGATATGGGCATTGGTAGTCGACGCGAAGATACGGCCCGCACCGCCAGTAGCGAATACGGTTGCCTTCGATTTCACGTAAACGACTTCGCCGGTTTCCATGCAGATCGCGATAACGCCGGTGACGACGCCGTCCTGATTCTTGACGAGGTCGACCGCGTACCACTCGTTGAAGAACTGCGTGTTGTTCTTCAGGTTCGCCTGATACAGCGTGTGCAGCAGCGCGTGACCAGTACGGTCGGCTGCAGCACAGGTGCGAGCCGCTTGACCGCCTTCGCCGAAATTCTTCGACTGGCCGCCGAACGGACGCTGATAAATACGGCCTTCCTCGGTGCGCGAGAACGGCAGGCCCATGTGATCGAGCTCGAATACTGCCTCGGGGCCGACGCTACACATGTATTCGATCGCGTCCTGGTCGCCGATGTAGTCGGAACCTTTAACGGTGTCATACATATGCCAGCGCCAATCATCATTCGGATCCGCACTGGCGATCGCGCAGGTAATGCCGCCCTGGGCGGATACGGTGTGCGAACGAGTCGGGAATACTTTACTGATGACTGCGGTTTTGTAACCGGATTGCGACAACTGCAGTGCCGCGCGCATGCCGGCGCCGCCGCCACCAACAATAACGCCGTCGAACGAAATAGTGCGGATATTAGCCATGGTTACCCCACAGAATCTGGATGCCCCAAACAACATATGTAAACAATGCCATCGCGACGACGGCTTGGAACATCAAGCGCAATATATTGGCTTTCGAGCCCATCATGCGTTCGGTCAGATAATCGGTGGAAACCGACCACAATCCGATCCACGCATGCGCAGCGATCGACAATAATGCCGCGAGACTGAACACCCGCACCCACGTTTGCGAAAACAGTGCAACCCATTCTGCGTATTGCATTTCCGGGCCGAAAAATACGACGCCGACAATAAACAGCGTGTATGCCAGCAGCACCAGCGCAGTGACGCGCTGTATCAGCCAGTCGGACAAGCCGCTGCGACCGAGATTAGTCACTGCAGTTACCATACGAATGCTCCCACCAGAACGATCAGTACAATCGACACAACAATGACGATCCGTGCGCCGCGCGTGCCACCCTCGAGCGTCTCACCGACGCCAATATCCATAATCAGATGTTTGATGCCCGCCACCGTGTGATAAATCAGCGCGGATAACACGCCCCACACGATCAGCTTGCAGAAAAATGAATCGAACAAGGTCTTCACGCTGTTGAAGCCTTCTTCGCTGGCCAGCGAATCACTCAGCAACCAGAGCAAAATCGCGGCGCCAGCAAACAAAATTACGCCGGAGATGCGATGCAGAATGGAAATATAAGCAGTAATCGGCAGCGAAATCGTACCGATATCGAGATTGACGGGGCGCTTTTTGTTCACGGATTCATCACACTAGTTATGGCCCGAGCGTACATTCCGTTTCGATCCGAAACGAACGTATCGAGCAGTTACATGGAAGTGAAACACGTACGGTGAAATGATTTCGCCTTCAACACTGCGACACCGCACAGACATGCAGTCACAGCACAGAAAGCGCGGCGCATTATAGGCAGATCAATGTTTAATTACAAACCGGAAGCCGCGTGCGGCAATGCGACAAAAAGAGCTGGTCTGCTCTGTTTTTTCTGGCCTTATTGGGCCACAACGCAACTCATTGCGCCGGAGCTCCGCGGTGATTTCGTTTCCCGCGCACGAATTTTGCACTTATAATGCGTGGCGTCTTCGCACCTCTCACGCACCGGTTGAAACGGTCGTGATCCGTGTCGCCGACCGCCTCGTTTCCGATACCGATTGCACACTGCGTTATTACTGTTTTTTTGCTGCGCGCGCGACTGTCAACCATCGCTCATCGCAGCTGCTGTCGTGTGTAATGCGTTTTTTGATATCGAAATCATTTAAGTCTGTAGATGAATAGGAGCCCGCAATGACTGACAAGAAAGCGAAGCTAGCCATCGATGGAAAGGCGCCAATTGAGTTGCCGATTTATTCAGGCACCATGGGGCCCGACGTTATCGATGTCGGTGCGCTGCTTACCAACGGCTACTTCACCTACGATCCCGGTTTTGTTTCCACCGCGGCCTGCGAATCCAAGATCACCTTTATCGATGGTGACAATGGCGTACTGCTGCATCGCGGTTACCCGATCGAGCAACTCGCGGAAAAATCCGATTACCTTGAAACCTGTTATCTGCTGCTGAACGGCGAACTGCCAAGCAAAGCGCAAAAAACTGCCTTCGAAGAGCGCGTGCGCAAGCACACCATGGTGCACGATCAAATCACCAGCTTCTTTAAAGGCTTTCGTCGCGACGCGCATCCAATGGCGATCATGTGCGGCGTGATTGGCGCGCTATCCGCGTTCTATCACGACTCGCTCGACATCAATAATCCGCAACATCGCGAGACCTCAGCAATCCGTCTGATCGCGAAAATGCCGACGCTGGCAGCAATGGCGTACAAATATTCGATCGGCCAGCCGTTCATGTATCCGCAAAATGATCTCAGCTATGCGGAAAACTTTTTGTACATGATGTTCGGCAACCCCTGCGAAGACTACAAAGTCAACCCGATATTGGCGCGTGCAATGGATCGTATTTTCCTGCTGCACGCCGATCACGAACAGAATGCCTCGACCTCGACTGTGCGCCTCACTGGCTCCACTGGCGCCAATCCGTTCGCCTGTATCGCCGCTGGCGTGGCTGCATTGTGGGGACCGTCGCATGGCGGCGCCAACGAAGCCGTATTGAACATGCTGAATGAAATCGGCGACGAATCGCGTATCCCTGAATTCATTGAGCGCGCGAAAGACAAAAACTCCGGCTTCAAACTCATGGGCTTCGGTCATCGCGTTTACAAAAACTTCGATCCGCGCGCGAAGGTTATGAAGCAGACCGCTGACGAAGTGCTGAAAGAGCTGGGACATCAGAACGACCCATTGCTGCGGATTGCGAAAAAACTCGAAACCATCGCATTGGAAGATCCGTATTTCGTACAGAAAAAGCTGTATCCGAACGTCGATTTTTACTCGGGCATCATTCTGAAAGCGATCGGCATTCCGAGCAGCATGTTCACGGTGATCTTTGCCCTCGGTCGCACTCCAGGTTGGATCGCGCATTGGAATGAAATGATCAGCGGCAGCTATAAAATCGGCCGTCCGCGTCAGCTTTATACCGGTGCAACGACTCGCGATTATCCGCCGCTGGAAAAACGCAGCTAATGCAAAACTGCTGACAACTGCAGCTCGCACAAAAACGCCCGCCCTCACGCGGGCGTTTTTATTTCTGCGGTTTTTATTTTTATAACGCAATAAAGAACGATTAAGATTTGCGCCACCTCACAGAGAAGGATTGCTCGAAATGAATCGCATATATTTGCTGATAGGTGTGGCGCTGATGCTTTGCGCGTGTGGCGGCACGCACAGCCCATGGAGCAGCAGTGACATCGCACCCGCGGCGGTAACGGCATTAGCCGGTAACGCCGGTGATGGCGCGATCAGTCTCGGATGGAATGCACCGGCAACCGGTAGTGCACCACTGACGTATCGGATCGACATAACGCCTTCGAGCGGCAGCATTCAAGTCACTCAAAACGGTACTGCAGCGCTGGTACGCGGCTTGAGCAACGGCACTAGCTATACATTTTCAATCACCGCGAGCAATAGCGCCGGTGACAGTCCAACCGCAACCATTCAACTGCAACCCACCGCACTCAATAGCGGTGGCGGTGGCGTTAGCGCTATCACTATTAACGGCAATACTTCCGGCAACGACAGCAGCGGAATTTTCGATCCATCGCTACTGCGAATGAGCGACGGCACCATCTGGTTGGCATACTCAAATGTCGATTATCACGGCACGCCGCAAATCAAAGCGGTGTCCACCAGTCTCGCCGTCAGCAGCGATGGCGGCCAAACGTTTAATTACGTCAGCACTATCGGTAACAGCACCAGCGCCACTGTCACCGACACCAGCGGCACGAACGTATGCGGCAATAACAGCTGCAATGGTTATTGGGCTTATGAAGTGCCATTCATGGTCGACGATGCGAGTGATCCCGATAGCTCGCGCCGCTTCAAATTGTTCGCGCACAAATATTTTCTGTATCCGCCGAACACGCAAAATTCCACAGCGTATGCATTGGGCGCGATCGTCATGTGGACTGCGGCCACGCCCAATGGCGTGTGGTCCGCAGAGCAGCGCGTGCTCGGATGGAATACGACACCTCCCGAACTGACGGCATTGCGAAATATCAATTCGATCGATCCGGCATTAAGCAACTGCGTGATCGTTAGTGAAGGTAGCGCCACGACATTTAAAGGCGCGCTCGATTTCGTTTTTGCCTGCTCGTATATCGATGGCGCGACACCACAACAAAAAATCGTGCAGCTGCGTTCAACCGATCATGCCAACACCTTCAGTTATGTCAATACGCTGCTAAGCGCGAGCGACGCCAGCACATTCGGCGCGCTATATTTTTCGGCACCCGCATTGATTGCCACTGAATCCGCCGCGCCGTTATTGATCGCAACACCGGTAATTAATCGCAATATTTTGGTGAATGGCAGCAGCATCGCGCTCGATGCCTATTCGGGATGTATCGCGCTGCCAATCGCAGACGAACAAACCGGCGCGCTGTTTCGCAGCAACAATGCTCCACTCAGCATTTTACAAATTCCGTTAACCGCGAATCGCTTGAATGGCGCCTGCAGCTGGGAACGCGGTCTTAGCGCGATCGGAATATTAATGAGCGAGGCCGATGCATCCGCCTCCTCACCACAATTCAACGTAATGAATACAGCAAAGAACTTTTAAGAGGATTTATTTTTTGCGCTGTTCGAAGGACAGCTATCACAGCTGTTACAGCCGCTGCCGCAACCAGCAGCACCAGCGATAGCAACACCAATCGCATTCACCCAATGCGGATAACGCGACTGCTGCAAATGTTTAGAGAGATTACTACGCCATGTCGGCACGATACGACCGAGCATATATAGCCCGCTCAACAATACCGCGGCGAACACTATGATTAATTGCAGCGCGTCGTAGGACTTCATAACCAATGACTCGCGATTTGATAGGTAGCAAAAGCGGCAACATACGCCAGTGCAAATAAATACACCGCAGCGAGCGCGAGCATTTTCCAGGAATTGGTTTCGCGTCGAATCACTGCCAGCGTCGACAGGCATTGTGGCGCGAACACATACCATGCGAGCAGCGACAGTGCGGTCGGCAAACTCCATTGCGCGGAGATAATCGGCGCCAATTGCGCAGCTGCGGAATCCGATGCCGCCGACAACGCATACACCGTTGCCAATGCACTCACCGCCACTTCGCGCGCTGCCAAACCAGGCACCAACGCGATACATATCTGCCAATTAAATCCCACCGGCGCGAATACATATTGCAGCGCGTGCCCGATATGGCCCGCGAAGCTGTAATTAATTGCCGGTTGTAAATAACCCGCCGGCGGTGCGGGGAAACTCGACAAAAACCACAGCAGTACCGTCAGTGACAAAATAATCGTGCCGACACGACGAATGAAAATGCTCGCGCGTTCCCACAAGCCGATGGCGACATCGCGCGGGTGCGGCACGCGGTAAGAAGGTAATTCGAGTAACAGCGCATGCTCGACCCGTTCTTTACGCAGCAATTTCATCACCCATGCCACCAGCAGGGCGCTGACAACACCGGCAAAATACAACGCGAACAACACTAATCCCTGCAGATTGAACAGCCCTAACACCGTCTGCCTGGGAATAAATGCGCCGATCAATAACGCGTAGACCGGCAACCGCGCGGAGCAGGTAATCAGCGGCGTTACCAGAATCGTCGCCAGACGATCGCGCTCGTCCTGAATCGTGCGCGTCGCCATGATGGCTGGAATGGCACACGCGAAACCCGATAACAACGGAATAAATGAGCGACCGGTCAGCCCCGCACCGACCATCAGTCGATCCAGCAAAAATGCGGCGCGCGGCAGATAGCCCGATTCTTCAAGCGCCAGAATGAATAGAAACAGAAACAGAATCTGCGGCAGGAATACCAGCACGCTACCGGCACCGGCAATAACGCCCTCCACCAGCAAACTACGCAGCAGGCCATCGGGCAGAATCGCCGATACCCAGCCGCCCAATGCTTCAACGCCGATTTTGATGCCATCCATCAGCGGCGTCGCCCACGAAAACACGGCCTGAAACATCAGAAACATCACGACCGCGAGAATCACCAGCCCCCATATCGGATGCAACGCCCAGCGATCGAGCGCGTCGTCGATCGCAGCGGTGCGCCGCGGCACTACCACCGCATCGCGCAACAGATCACGCACCATGACGTGCAGGTCGAGATCGCTCGCCAACGACGGCGGCATCGATGGCACCGGGCCGTCGAGCATTTCCAACAATTTGGCCGCACCGCCGTGTCGCACCGCTACGGTTTCGACGATCGGTACGCCGAGCATCTGTTCAAGTTTCGCCACGTCGATACGGATACCGCGCCGCGCCGCCGCATCCATCATGTTTAGCGCGACCACCATCGGCAGCCCGAGCTGCCGCAATTCGAGCGCAAAGCGCAGATGCAAGCGCAGATTGGTCGCATCGAGCACGCACACGATCAAATCGGGTTTCGCCTCGCCTTCAAGCCGGCCAAGACAGACGTCGCGGGTAATTTCTTCATCGAGACTAGTGGCAGATAGGCTATAAGCGCCGGGCAGATCGAGAATCTGAAGGCCACGCCCCGATGGCAAGGTGCAGCGCCCTTCCTTGCGCTCGACGGTAACGCCGGCGTAATTGGCGACTTTCTGGCGACTGCCAGTCAGCAGGTTGAACAGCGCGGTCTTGCCGCAGTTGGGATTGCCAACCAGTGCGATACGTTCGGCAAAGCGCTGTACCGGAATCGACATGTTCATGGTTACGCGGCCGGCTGCACGATGACGCGCGCCGCTTCCGCGCGGCGCAGGGCAAATCGGGTAAAGCCGATCTGCACCACCAACGGATCGGCGCCAATCAGGCCACGCGCGACGACACGCACCGGCTCACCCGCAACAAAACCGAGATCGCGCAGACGACCGGCAATCGCATCGACCGCAGCCTTCGCTTCAACCCGTTCGATAGTGCCTGTTCGGCCGGAGGGCAAATCGCACAACAGCATTGGCCAACCACGTCTAAATGAGAATGATTTTTGATTATAGTTGGCAGCCTCCCCACTGAATAGGGGGTCACCCCCCTGAATGAGCGATCACCGCTACAAAGCGAAGCGTCGACCGATCCAGATCAAGGTTTCTATCTATTCGAAATGGGTAATGCGAAGCGCCGGCGCAAATTTTTATACTGCGCCACCGCAAGAGCCTGCCTATCGATAAACCCAGAGGAGATCTACCGATGAACTTGGGCGCCCATATCGTCAACCATTACGAGCTTTATTTTGACGCCGCCGATAAGGCGAATGGCAGTTTGTACCTGGCGGCCGAACCCAGCGTCGGCACTGCTGCCATCGAAGCGACGATTGCGCGGCTGCGCAACGCAGGTTTGTGGTCGGATGAACCGTATAAAGTTGTGCCCGCTGCGCAGCGCGCGGCATATGCAGAACAAATGCAATTCGCCGCCTGTGTTCAATTCAACAGCGAAGGCATCGCACTGCTGGCGACGCGCTACACCCATCCCAAATATCCCAGCAGTAGTGAGCGCTGGGCTCAATGGGTCAACGCGTTAACCGCATAGCGGGTGACCCGATCGCGCGGATCAACAAAGCGCGCGATCGCAACCATGCGACTACGGCGCGCCGTGACAACCGTTCAAAAATAACTTCACGACACTATCCACATAAGCACGGCGGCGCCGATCGGTCAGCGCTTCGAAGCCGTAATAGGCACGCATGTCCGCGGGCGCCATCACCATTTCCAGAAATTGCATCGCCGCAAAACGTTTGTCGGTGATACGCAGTGGCGGCTCGGTGGCGGCCGCCAACACGGCGGCAATTTCATCGATCACACGTTCGCGGCTTTCGGTGTGCAAGGTGGCCGCCATCGCACTAATGCGCTGCACTTCCGCTGCCATCAACCGCTTCAATGCAATCGTGTCGTCCTTCAAGCCCCACTTCAGCATGTGATTGCCGATCTGCGTTAGCTGCTGTTCGATGCTGCCGCCGGCTGCGGAAATTTTTGCAACCGGCGCCAGAAACAACTCGCGCCGACGCCGAATCACTTCCGAAAATAACGCCGTTTTATCCGGGAAGCGGCTGTACAGCGTGCGCTTCGCAACACCGGCCGCCACCGCCACCGCCTCCATGCTGGTGTTATCGAACCCATGCTCAAGCATTAACTCGGTGGCGACGCTGAGAATTTTTTCTGCCAGCAGCTCCGCCGCTGCGCGCGTGGGACGGCCGCCCAGTGCTTTTCTGACTGGCGATTTACGCTGCTTTGCACCCGGCATGCGTCACTCCGCTGCGATAAAAATAAATAAACCACTACATTCAAAATCAACAAGTTTGTCGCGTTTCTTGCCGCCAGTTTAGGGAATATGAAAACGAAACGATAGCGTTGCGTTATTCAAAGTAAGCGTGATCTAATCGCAGCCCTCACCCTCGTTCGTTTTCGCGGTTGCTCCACATGCTCAGTTTCCGCCTTCGTAATCTGTTTGCCGTGGCGATCGTCGTGCTGATAAACGGCTGTACTGATTTCGGCCAATCGCACGAAACCGCACAAGCGCTCTCGCCCGAGCAGATCGGTTTGCGCGAAGCATCCGACATCGCGTGGCCGCACGAACAATGGTGGCGCGCATTCGATGACCAACAGCTGTCGCAGTTAATCGACACCGCACTCACCGGCAGTCCATCGATCAAAATTGCGCAGGCGCGATTGAGATTCGCACAACAGGAGGCGATGGCAACGCGCGCGAGCAATCAACCGCAACTGGGTTTGAGTGCGAGCATCAGCCGCGAACACTTTTCCGAAAATGGCATTTACCCACCACCGATTGGGGGCAGCACGGTGACGCAGGCGAGTACTGCGCTCGATTTTTCGTATGAATTCGATTTCTGGGGCCGACAGCGCGCCGAACTCGCGAGTGCGCTGAAACAAATCGATGTCGAACGCGCCGAACAAGCGTCCGCACAATTGGTGTTAGCGGTTGCCGTTGCGGAAAATTATTTTTCGATACAACGCCTGCTGGCTGAACAAGCGCTGTTGAACCAAACGCTCGCCCATCGCGAACACATCGTACGTCTGATGCAAATGCGCGTGCAGCGCGGGCTCGCGAGCCAGGCCGAACTGGAAACACCGAATGCAGCACTCGCGAATACGCAACGCGAAGTCGCCTCACTCGATGCGGCAATTGCGAGCGAGAAATATCGCCTCGCCGCACTCTGCGGTATCGGCGCGGAGCAGTTGCCGTCAATCGCCGCACAGACGAACGAAAATGCTGTTATTACACCGCCGCACGCAGCACTGCCCGCCGATTTACTCGCGCGTCGTCCCGATATCATCGCGCAACGATTGCGCGTCGAAGCAGCGGGTAAAGATATCGTCGCGGCCAAAGCCGAGTTTTATCCCAATATCGATTTAAGCGGTTATTTCGGCGTGCAATCGCTTGGTGTCGGTGAATTATTCAAAAGCGGCAGTCGCGATTGGGGCATCGGTCCGGCGCTGCATTTGCCCTTATTCAATCGCGACGGCTTGCGCGCGCAATTGGGCGCGCGTTACGCGAATTACGATCTCGCCGTCGAACAGTACAACCAATCGATATTGCAGGCGGTGCGCGAAACTGCCGATGCCGGCACCCAGCTGCAGGCGTTGGCTATTCAACGCGAGGCGCTTGTTCGCAGCGTGCAAGCGCAGCAACGTCTGCAAATGATTGCCGACACGCGTTATCGCCGCGGCCTCGGCAATCAAGTTGAAAGTCTGGCCGCTGCTATCGATCTGCTCACGCAACAACGCGCAGCTATCGATTTGCAAAACGAACTATTGCGCGCGCAACTGGTGCTGATCAAAGCACTGGGCGGCGGCTCTAACACCGCCGCTATGGCGCGCGACGAAATGAAAACGAGGTAACAAGCCGCAATGTCTGAACTCAACGCTGCGGCACCTGCCGCCAGTAATACCCAACGCCGCCGCGCGCTGCTGATTTTGGTCGCCGTCGTGATCATCGGTGCAATCGCGTTCGGTTTGTATTGGTTACTGATCGCGCGCTTTTACGAAACCACGGACGATGCTTATGTGTCGGGCAATCTCGTGCAGATCAGCCCGCAAATCATGGGCACCGTAATCAGTATTGCGGCCGACGATAATGATCGCGTAAATCAAAGCGATCCGCTGATCCAGCTCAGCACCACCGATGCGAATGTCGCACTCGATCGGGCAAAAGCCGATCTCGGCGATACCGTGCGCCAGGTACATAAATTATTTATCACCACGCGTCAGTACCAGGCCGGAGTCGCGATGGGCGAAGCCGGCATGCGTCGCGCGCAGGAAGATTTGCAACGTCGGCAAGGCATGGACGAGCCGGGCGTGGTATCGCGTGAAGATATCGAACATGCACGCCAGAATTCGATTCTGGCGACGGCCGGCCTTGAGTTGGCGCAATCGCAACTCGACAGCAACCGCGCCCTCACCGCGAATACCAGCGTCGAGCAACACCCGCAGGTATTATCGGCAGCGGCACGATTGCGCGACGCTTATCTCGCGTTGCGTCGCACCAAAATTCTGAGTCCGGTGAGCGGCTATGTCGCGCGCCGTGCCGTGCAAGTCGGTCAACGCGTCGAACCGGGCGCAGTACTAATGGCTGTGGTGCCGCTGACGGAATTATGGATCGACGCCAATTTCAAGGAAGTGCAATTGCGTCATTTGCGGCTCGGCCAACCGGTAAAAGTCACCGCCGATGTGTATGGCGATAACATCGAATATCACGGCACGGTTATTGGCCTCGGCCTCGGCACCGGCTCGGCTTTTTCATTATTGCCGGCGCAAAATGCGACCGGTAATTGGATCAAGGTCGTGCAGCGGGTACCGGTGCGCATTCAACTCGAACAAGACGAATTGAATAAACATCCGCTGCGTATCGGTCTATCGATGCAAGTCACTGTCGACACCCACAATCGCGACGGTGCCGTATTGGCATCGGCGACACGACACGCACCCGCGTACAGCACCTCGGTGTACGAAGCCGAAATGCACGAGGCCGATGCAATGATTAAATCCATTATCGATGCCAATCTGCACACCGACGCGACACCCATATCTAACACTGCGCGCGGTGCCATCGCGCATCGTCGCAAGCACCACTGAACGATGAGCATTGCAGCGTGAGCAATCCCGCCGTCACTCATCCGCCGATGCAAGGCGCGGAACGCTTGCTGGTAACGTTGGCGCTCGCCGCTGCAACGTTCATGCAGGCACTCGATTCCTCGATTGCGAATGTCGCGATCCCGACGCTCTCGGGCGATCTCGGCGTGTCGGCCACGCAAGGCACCTGGGTCATCACTTCGTTCGCGGTGAGCAATGCGATTGCGGTGCCGGTCACCGGCTGGCTCGCGCGCCGCTTCGGTGAAATTCGTTTATTTGTCGGCGCGGTGATTTTATTTACGCTCGCTTCCTGGGGCTGCGGTCTCGCCAACAGCATCGGCATGTTGATCGGTTTTCGCGTGCTGCAAGGTTTGGTCGCCGGCCCGATGATGCCGATGTCGCAAACGATATTGCTGTCGATTTATCCACCCGAGAAAAAAGGCACCGCACTCGCGCTATGGTCGATCACGACATTGCTCGCGCCGATCGCGGGACCGTTACTCGGTGGCTGGATTACCGATAATTTCAGCTGGCCGTGGATATTTTTTATCAATCTGCCGATCGGCGCATTGTGCGCATATGTGTGTTGGAATCGATTGCGCGCGCGCGAAACAAAAACCGTCCGAATTCCCATCGACACCATCGGCTTTGCGCTGCTGATCATCGGCGTCGGTGCGTTGCAAATCATGCTCGATCAAGGCCGCGAGTTGGATTGGTTTCAATCGAACGAAATCGTTGCGCTCGCCATCGTCGCAGTGATTGCGCTGATCGCATTGTTGATTTGGGAATTGACCGAGCAGCATCCGATCATCGATTTACATTTATTCGCCGATCGTAATTTTGCCGCCGGCACTATCGTCGTCAGCATTGCGTTTCTCGCTTATATGGGCACCGTCGTGATTTTGCCGCTGTGGCTGCAAACGCATATGGGCTACACCGCAACGTGGGCTGGCTTCGTGATGGCACCGACCGGTGTGCTCGCGATTGTGCTGATGCCGATTATCGGTCGCACGCTGCCGCGATTAAATGTTCGATATATCGCCGCGTTTGCTTTTGTCGTATTCGCGATCTGCTGTTTCTGGCGCGCGAATTTCAACACCGATGTCAATTTTGGCTATGTGCTCGGCCCGCAATGGCTGCAAGGCATCGGCACCGCATGTTTATTCGTGCCGATCACCGCGCTGATTTTATCGAACATGGCGCCGCACCAAATTGCGAGCGCGGCGGGTTTATCGAGTTTCTTTCGTATTCTCGCCAGCAGCTTCGGCACCTCGCTGACCACGACACTGTGGGATCGCCGCGCCTCGATGCATCATGCGACGCTGATGGAGCACATCAATATTTACAACCCGGTTTATCTGCAAAATGCCGCGTTGCTGCATGGCAATAGCGGTAATGCCCAGGCCGGCTATGCCATGCTTGAGCAAACCGTAAATCAACAGGCCTACATGCTCTCGACGGTTGATCTGTTCTGGGTTTATGGTTGGATTTTTCTGAGCGCAATTCCTATTTTATGGCTCGCGAAAGTGCGCAAGCGTCCGGCGACACCTGCGGTTGCCGTAGCGGAATAAAACCTCATGCCCGAAACAATCGTTATCAATGAAGTCGGTCCGCGCGATGGTTTACAGAATCAGCCGAAAATATTAACGATTGAACAACGTCTGCAGCTGATCGACGCGCTGCTCGCCGCCGGTTTGCGCAATGTCGAAATCGGCGCCTTCGTCTCTCCCGCCGCAGTGCCGGCGATGGCCGGTAGCGATGATCTTGCGCGCCGTCTGCCGCAGCGCGGCGATGTGCAATTTTCCGCATTGATTCCCAATCGCAAAGGTTATGACATCGGCCGCGCCAGCGGCGTCAAAACAATGGGCTTGGTGGTGGCCGCAACGCAGCGCATGAATGAAAAAAATATTCGCATGAGCACCGAACAGGCGATGACGGTGGCGCGCGATGTGATTGCGCAAGCGCGTCGCGATGACATCGCCATCGAAGTGAATATCGCGACCGCTTGGGAATGCCCGTATGAAGGTCGCGTCGATGCCGGCGTGGTAGTCGACATGACGCGCCAATTGTTCGCGTTCGGGGCACACACCGTCATCATTGCCGACACTATCGGTGGTGCGCAGCCACGCGCTGTGCGCGACTTAATGCAGGTGTTGGTCGATGCCCACGGCAGCGAAAATTTACGTTGCCATTTTCACGACACCCGCGCGCTCGGCATGGCCAATGTGTACGCGGCGCTCGAAAGCGGCGTGCGGGCATTCGATGCGGCGATCGGCAGTCTCGGCGGTTGCCCATTCGCGCCCGGCGCCACCGGCAATATTGCGACGGAAGATTTAGCGATGCTGCTGTCGATGATGGGTTACCACACCGGCATCGATATGGAAAAATTACTCGCGGCCGCACAGTTGGCGGGCGCATTAACCCAAGCGCCGGTTGGTGGGCGCGCCACCCCGTGGCTCAGACGCAACTTTGTGGGTTGAGCCAAATTTTACTGAATTGACGTTAAGCTTAATCCCCATATAATCGACGCAAACTATAAATCGGGTCGCTCAATGGTCAGCGCTGCCCGTACCCTCATCGCTGTCGCAAGCAACTATTCATGCGGTGGCTTCCACCAATACGTCATCACCCACGCCTGTTTTGGAGGCTTCTATGAGCAGTACTGATAACAACAAGACCCAACCCACCATGGAATCTGCAGTAGCGGCGCTCGATCCAATCGTCGCCCTGCTGGCCCTGGTCCAGATGACCGGCGACCGTACCCTGCTCCATAAATACGGCCCCACGCTGGATGGCACACAAAACACCACACGCGAAGCCTTTGTCGCTATCACCGGCGAAGTGGCGCACGCAGAAGCCGATCAGAACATCGCCAATGAAGTCCGCCAGCTTTTATTAAATGAATTGAAGAGCAATCGCCCGGCGCTGCTGCGCGACCTCGACCCGCCGCTGTTTCACGAGATGGCGCGCCTTGCCCTCGGTCTCGAGTTGCCGGAAATGTCGATGGAACCTGCTTATCAGCACGGCGGCTTCACCACCGATACGCGCATTCGCGTGCCGTCGAAACTGCCAGCACCGGATTTCAAAGTACTCGTGGTCGGCGCCGGTATGGTCGGCATCAATGCTGCCGTCAAATTGAAACAGGCCGGCTTCAATTTTCAGATTATCGAAAGCCGCGATAATGTCGGTGGCACCTGGTTGGTTAACACCTATCCTGGCGCAGCGGTCGATACCCCCAGCATCAACTACTCCTTTTCGTTCGAACCCAATGCATCGTGGACCAAGTACTACCCGAATGGTCCGGAGTTCTTTTCGTATTTGAGCAACGTCACCGATAAATACAACGTGCGCGATCGCATTGATTTCAACACCTTCGTCAAGAAAGCCGAGTGGGACGAGGCGCGCAATCTCTGGGTGGTGCACGCAGTCCGCAACGGTAAAGACGTGGTTTACGAAGGCAACGTGCTGATCAATGCGACCGGCCCGAATGCCGATCCGAAATATCCGAACGTGAAAAATCTCGATGCTTTCAAAGGCCCGGTGATTCACTCGGCCGCCTGGGACAACTCCGTCGATCTGAAAGGCAAGAAAGTGGTATTGGTTGGCGCTGCATGTAGCGGCGTGCAGGTTGCCACGGCGATTGCCGACACCGTCGGCGATCTCAGCATTGTCATGCGTCAGCCCGAATATCTCATTCCCAACCCGCAGGCACATTCACCGGTCGACGCGCTCGAACGCTGGGCGATGGAAAATATTCCGTTTGTGGCGCAATGGCGACGCTTGCAAGGTCTGTCGAGTCAGCTGCAGGACATGCGCGGCATGATCATGATCGACGAAGAGCATCGCGCCAAAACCGGCGGCGTCTCGCCGCTGAACGATGGCATCCGCGAGATGTGCGTCAACTACATCAAGAGCCATTTCCCGAACGATCCGCAAATGGTCGAAATACTCACGCCGGATTACCCCGTGTTTGCGAAGCGACCCATTCTCGACTGCGGTTTCTACGAGACGATCAAAAAGCCCAATGTGCACCTGGTGAAAGGCGGTCTGGCTTCGTGCGAAGCGAATGCCGTGATTCTCGCCGATGGCACGCGTATCGAATGCGACGTGTTGTTGTTGTCGACCGGTTACAACATGTATTGGGGTAATGCTTTCGAAATCGTCGGCCGCAACGGCAAAACATTACAGGAGGCGTTTACCCCATCGCCGCTCTCGTACGAGGGCATGCTGGTACCGGGCTTTCCGAATTTTGCGCTCACCGGTTGCGGGCCTTACAGCTTCTTGGTCGCTAACCATGCCGTGGTCAGCGAACAACAGATTCACTACGTGCTCGAGCTGCTGCAAACCATGGTCGACCAAGATTTGAGCGCGGTCGAGGTGAGCAAAGAGGCGTGCAGCAAATTCGTCGAAGAGGCCGACCAGGCACTCACGCATACCACATGGGTGAACAAAGGTACCGCGCACGGCTATTACCGGCATGCCAGCGGCAAGGTCATCATCGCCATCCCCAAACACAACTCGCAGATTTGGCACGACCTGCGTCAGCCGCGGATGGACGACATGGTGGTCACCAAACGCAAAGACGCCAAACCCGCGCCTGTGCGCGCAAAAACAGCGCTATCGATTTAGCACCAACCACTCGATCGATTTCATAACATCACTTTTAACGAAAGAAAGGGTAAATCATGGATACAGCACGTCCCTATGGCGCCACCCAAGATGCGCAATATGGCTTCAGCAAAATTTTTGTACACGATCTGGAGGCAATGGCCAAATTCTATGAATCCGTATTTGGTCTGATTCCCCTCAACCGCCACCAGGACGTGATGCTCGGTCGCAAGATCGATGAAGTCACTTATCAGGCGACTTATCCAGGCGGCAGCTCACTGACGTTGATCAAGTATCTCGACTCCACCGGCCCCACTGTCGGCGAATCGGTGCAGGGCTACACCACCACGAATATCGAAGCATTGGTCCAACGCGCGAAAGCAGCGGGCGGCTCCGTTCCAGAGCCAATCCGCCGTATCGAATCGTTCAAGATCCATGTCGTGTTCGTGCTGGACCCGGAAGGTCATATCAACGAAGTGGTTCAACTCGACGCTCAATAAATGCAGTAAGTAATTAATAAAATGCAGTAAGCAGTAATGCGTTAAAGCTACCTGGCGATGGAAATGTGCATCGCCAGGTAGTTAACGATGTAAAGACAACGATTTAATTCCCCGCCGATTTATTTACTCATCGATTTAATGACAAGATAGTCCCCTTTCCGCGCGTTCAATAGATCTGTAATCGACACATTACGCACGTTCGCGCAATGCCGAAGAGGTCCATCCGATGAACGACTCCGTCAATTTCGATGATCTTCCCGATGTGCGGGACGGGCTCAATAAAAAAGAGCGCGCCATCCTCTACTGCCTGCAACAAGCGCAGCAAGAACGCGGTGATCGCAATGTGCCGACCGTGATGCTGTACGGACGCGTAGTGGAGCTGGTCGATATCGGCCCCGAGGAATTTCAAACTATTCTGTCGCGCTTTGTCGGATTGACCCGTTTGTCTGGCGAATAGTGGACAGCACCGCGGTGACCGCCAATCAAGTTCATAGCGTGGCTTCTCGATGGTCTCGAAGTCACGCTCGCCGAATCGGTGGGCGGCGCACTCAAATCGAGCTCATTGCAGCTGATTTGGCTGCGACAGCATTATTGTGCTTGAATCATTCCACATAACACTCGGCGCATTTTTGAGCACTGTGCTTCCAGCCTTTCGAAACAGGGAGTTACGAACCAATGAATTTTTTCCGAAAAATTAAAATGGCAACCCTTCTAATAATTATTATGAGGCCGGTGGCCTCATTAACAGACTGTTAAGTGTCATGAAGATCGTAGGCCTGATAGTTATCTTGGTTACTGCGCTTACTGGATGTCAGGCAATTATTCCAGTAAGCCCAGTTGCCTCAGAACTTCATGACGCAGATTTTGCCTATCTTTTGGCCCATGCAAACATTATCTCTGAGAGCCCTGTTTTGCACACCGGTAACTCAGATTACAGAATAATCGGCATCACTAAACAAGGTAGCTGTATTGGTGGCTGCCCACCATCAACGATTTACGTTGCTACTTTCAATTATCAAAACTTTCAAGATGGCCATGTCCGCTTATGTAAAATCGACGGCCTCCGTTTTTATTCCAACGTCCAAATTACCGAATACAATCCAGCAATCACTGATAATGTCTTTCTCATATTTCAGGTCTCGTCAAATCCAGAACCAAGGGAATCGGAGGTTTATGAGGTCCGCGTCTCGCCAAACACGTGTACTGTTAAATTTCTTGGCAAGAAGCATGACAACACTTAACAAGCACGCGCAGCACGCCGTTACCTATGGCAACGGCTGGACAGTCAAACGCTGCGCGTTCGCCTGCCGCTGGCGTGGTCGTTATGCATAAAATGAAATACCGAGATATACAGCCAGCTCACGAAAATTCGGTGCTTGATAGCTTCGAAGGGTATCTAAAGGAAAGCGGTGCGACCTTCCAAGTCATTGAGAGGCCAGATCCTCCAGATGCGCTTGTGAATATAGATGGTGAGCCATGCTGGGTGGAAATTACGGACGCATTTCAGAGTATCGAATGGGCCAAAAGTATTACCTCTTATGCAGCCGAAGATAAAACTCATACGCCGCGTAAAAGTGGTGTTATTTTTAATCCTGACTCTGCCGCGTGTGAAAAAGTTAAAGAAGTCATTGTAAAAAAATACGATAAACAAACGATGAAAGACCTTTACCTCTCAAGAGGCCAAGGTATCTTGCTCGTAGGGGCATACACTCCTCTAACCACGCTAGAAGAGATAATAGAGCAAGGAAGTGATTTAATTTTGTCGGAGATATCGCAGAAAATCTCTATTTTTAAATCGATATATTTATATCAAAATTCGCAGCAGGGCCATGTTTTTTCTAAATTCCTTTAAGTCACTGGCCTCAAAGAGGCATAACAAGCACGCGCAGCACGCCGCTGGCGTGGTCGTTAGGGGGCTAGATGGCGTCAGACTCGCTGGAAAAACTTTTAGGCCTTTTCAATCTTGCCAAAAAGAAAGACATTGAGCGGTATTGTAGAGATTTGATTGTCTCATCCGAAGACTTAACCAAGATCCTCTTGGTTGGTCGCGTCACTGGATTGGGACAATATAATTACGCTTGCCACTTTGACGACATCATTCCACACCATCTACACCCGAAAGATGCAGAACACGATGCTTTAGCAAATAATGGAGTTGGTCCGTTGACGGGAGACGCCCGCAAAGCGATGCGAAAAATTGGTCAAATATTCAAAGACCGAAGTTTAATGGCGGTGCATCTTTTCTACACTCCGTCCAAAAAATATTGGCATATGTTTTATTTTGATCAGCGTGATTACAACGCAAGAAATAATCATTGGAAGCTGGGGCCTCACATCCACTATTCTCAGGATTCATTTATAAATGAACCGTTGGATTCAATTTGGGCAAGAGTTGTATCTCAGACACCACAGTTTCCACCGTCGATTCACATTCGATATGACTATCATCACAACCGTCGCATGCGCCCCTAACCAAGCGGTCAATCGGACAGCAAAAAGCTGCGCTTTTTGTTCCCTTCGCTGCGCTCCGGCTGTCCGGTTACCGCGGCGTTAGCCAATCATGCTCCGTGCGTACAGGCCAGAGGACTGGGAAGCGGTGAGAGAGATTTACGATCTCTCAAAGCCAGATGAAATGCGTGGTGTCGTTCCCCGCGCGTCTATTCTTCCTCTGAATGCTCATCCAGAAATGCTTAGGTTGTTTCATGAGTCCGAGATTTTCGTGGCTGAAGAGGAACAAAAAATATTGGGCTTCGCAGGCTTCCGAGGCTCTTCTATTTCGTGGCTTTTTGTTCATCCCGCACACAGGAGAAATGGTATCGCTTCGTCTCTCGTCGAGGTCATACTCACTAAACTAGAAAGACAGGCCTCACTCAACGTGGCCAAAAGCAATATTGGCGCTCGCCAATTCTACGCCCGCCTTGGGTTTGTCACAGAGCATGAATTTAAAGGTCAATTCAACGGTCACTCATGCGAAGTTTTGAGGTTACGTTATGCATCTGCTGGCTAACAAGGCAAAGCTATCGCAGCCTGCGGCTGCTGAACTGTCAAACGCTTCGCGTTTGCCAACCTCTGTGCTCTGCGTTAGTCGATAGGAACGGATTCATGCTTATTCGACGTACTGAGAAAGACGATGCACAGATAATTCGTGACTTGAGAATTGCTGCATTATCAGATGCGCCATATGCCTTTGGCACCAAGCTTGAGGACGTGCTGCGAGAGCCTTTTGAAAAATTTATTTCCGATGCAGTCCGGCATAGCGAGTCAGATGTATCAACTTCGTTTATCGCTCTTTCCAAAAATGAACCCTTTGGTATGATCGGCGCATTTTTCGAGCAACCTTCTCAACGCGCGTTCATTTGTTCACTTTGGGTTAAAGACACTTATCGAGGTGGTGTTGTTGGTTCTAGTCTTCTACGCACTGCGATCAATTGGCTAGCAAAGAGAGGCGCTCAAGAGTGTCATGCCTGGGTTGCAGACTTAAATTCTCGCGCCATAAAGTTCTACGGTACGCACAATTTTTTAAATTCTGGCATTGCTCAGTCTCTACCATCAAACCCATTAGACTTTGAACATCTATATGTACTTAAAATTTAAATACGCTAACAAGCAACGGGATTGCCGATAAACATGAAAAACCAATCCAAATCGCCTCACCCGTAGGGCGTGCAACAAATGAAATGCATTGCGCCATTTTTCCGCAAGGCGTATTACGCTACTCGCTAATACGCCCTACGTACTTCTCCAGAATTCTTCCGCAACAACTAAAAAAAAATCACTACCGTGGCACCGATAGCCGCACCGCGCGCGACGTTAAAAATTCATCGTTCAAAATAAAATTCAGTTGCAGTTTTCCGCCGATCGATCCCCGCGCTAAAGTTTCCATGACAAAACTTTTAGTACCGCGATCGCCGGATATATCGACCGGCACTTCGGCCAACACCTCGGAATCTCCCGGAACGCCAAGACGCGCAATCAACGTCGCTTCATCGTTAGCGTCAAATGCCTTATCGAAGTTGCGATAACTGATTTCCACCAGGAACGCATTGCCGTTATCGCGCGGTACAAACTGCCCCCCCGCCATCGTGCCCGGCGTTACTGTCACTGTGCGAATTTCCGGTTTCGACGATGACGCACTTTCAGTGGTTTTTTTAGCAACGTCTGTCGAAGAATTAGCAGCAGGCGAAACAGTTTTTTGCGATGGGATCGCTGTCGTTACTGGTGTTGATGGTGTTGGCGTTGATGGCACTGTCGGCGTGGATTCGGGTTTGACGATCGACTCTGCCTTTTGCGGGCGATGAATATAGTCGCTTCGCGCAACCAAATACTTATACCGCACGCTATCCGCCAGCTCCGGAAATAATCGAGCGACAATCTCCAGCGATTTAACAGCGGTAGCTTCGTCGGCGTTCGCAATGATCGCTTCCAATTCGGATAGGCTTTGCGCTTGCAATTGGTTGAGTGCGGTCCGCGCCGCCGCGTCGTTGGGATCACGCTCCAATTGCGATTTATAAACCTGCACGACCTGCTCCAATAATTCGGGCCGATCTCGCAGCGATGCATCCGCCATCGGAATGGAAATCGCGCCGCCCGCAGATGTCTCGGCGATATTTTTTGGTGCGTCTGTTGATGTATCTGTTGGCGCAGCGCTCACGGGCAATGAATTCGCTGCCGGCGATGAATGAGTGGGCACATCGGCTGCTGGCGCTATCTGTGAATGTGAAAGAGTGTCGTTAGCTTTGTGCGGGACGCGCCCCAGATCGGTGAACTGCCACGCGATGACTATCGCAATACCCGCCGCGATCAGCAAAAACAATACGAGAAAAGTCGCTGAATCAAAGCGGCTGGCCTTGCGCCGATAAGTGTTGTAATCGAGGACGTGCCGATCATTGGTGCGATTTGCCGCTATATGCGTTTGGCGGCGATAGGCGCGTGCGGCATCCGCCGCTAGTTGTCGCTCGATGGCAGTAGGCCCGGAGCTCGTCGTTTCGCTGGGACGCGCTGCATCCTCAGCGCGACGATCTGCCACATTATTGCCGTCGGTGTCTGTCGATTCGGTGTATTCCATATTTTCTTGCATCCGAAATATTGATGTGCCTAAGCATCGTGACAATGAGTTCGCACATCAATTCCATCTGTCGCCAATTGCTATCGAGGACACAAATTCAGCAAGGCACATGCCATATCCTTTTGTTAAAGCTGTTTTGGCTCCTTCATTTTGCTATCCTCGGCCAGTCTCAGCGTCATTAATGGTGCCTGCTCGCTTATCGAGACCCAGTGCTCCGCATGGGCTTGAGCTCAGCCCGATGGAAAAATTTCTCAATTGATGCGGCGTAATGGAATGCGTTTCGATGAAGGCGTATTAGCTGCTCGCTAATACGCACTATGTTGAAGTCGAATAATAATTAATTCGCTTAGTAAACCTGTCCGATTCCACCATCGTGATAAATCGACGCGCCGGTGACGAAACGCGATTCATCGGAGGCGAGATATATAAACGCATGTGCAGTGTCTTCAGGCTGGCTGGTCATATTGAGCGGGCTCATGGCCGCTAATGCGTGCTCGGCGGCTTGCTTCGATTCCCACAAACCATGCGCGACATAATCGTCCAAACCCTGATCGATCAACGGTGTCATTGTCACACCGGGATGAATCGAATTGACGCGAATTTTTTTCGGACCGAGTTCTTTCGCAGCGCATAGCGTCAACATGCGCGCCGCAGATTTTGAAACGTGATAACCGATGTTGTTCGCATTCGGCATGTACGACGCCATCGAAATGTTGTTGATGATCGCGCCACCACCCGGATGTCGCTGCACGGCATCCGCCAATGCGGGCGTGCAATATTTGATGCCGAGAAATAACGCATCGTGATTCACCGCCATCACTTTGCGCAGATCATCGAGCGAGGTCTGTTCGATACCGCCGTGAATCGCGATGCCGGCGTTGTTGACCAGCACATCGAGGCCGCCGAAGGTTTTGATAGTCAGCTCGACAATGCGCTGCCAATCGCTCTCGCTGGTCACATCGTGTTGCACCAAGTGAAACCGCCCAGTGCCGTGCTCTGCTTCGATCTGTGCCTTAATCGCTTCAACCTGTTCAAGACGCATATCGGTAGCGATCACGCCCTTTGCCCCTTCATGCAAAAACGCCTTGCACACCGCGACGCCGATATTGCCGACGCGGCCTGCACCGGTGACGATAGCTACTTTGCCCGCTAAACGATTCATAAAAACCTCGATGATTTATTAGGGAATGGCTGATTAAGTAGTTGGCTTCCCTCTCCCCGCGGGTGAAAGGCGGGAGAAAGGCGAGAGAAGGTTGGAGTGAGGCCAGCGCAATTCTGCCCTAAGCCTCTCCCGCGAGATGCGGAAAAAATATACGCAATGCATGCCACGCCAATAATACAAGCCCACGCAGTTCGTTGAACAGATTTGCCAATTCATACGTCGCCATAAACGCAAATGCATAAAAAAGTGCGGTATATCGCGCTTCAATATTCGCGATTGGCGCATAAATACGCGATCTGATCGAAGGCAAGCCTAACCATGTCACTAACAAGATACCGATCGCACCGCCCGCGATAATATCGGTTGGATGATGGTAACCCACGTAAATACGACCGATGCCAAGAAAGATCGTATAGAGCAGCGCAGCAATACCCGCTCTACGACTCACGCTATAAATACCTGCCGCCAATGCAAACCATACCACTGCATGATCGCTCGGAAATGCACTCCACTCGGAAAGTCCCGATGCCCGATACACCGGCAGCTGTAAATGCAAATCCGGATTAGCCAGCGGACGCGGCCTGAACGGCAATAGATTGGCCATGATTCGGGCAACCAATAAACCGATCAGCATGGCGCATAGCATGCTAACCAGTTTTGCGCGTCGCTGATGCATCAAGGGAGCACCGCTGTCGTCTCGCACAAACCAGAAATACCAGATCAACGCGACAAAGACCGCGCCCTTTAAAAGAAAGTTATGTTGAAATTCAAGAATCGACACATCGAAGTGCGGCCAACGGCCTATAAACGAATTCAAAAACAACAGAATATTTTTATCGAAGGAATTCATAGTTATCCGAATAATTATTTTTACGATTAATTGTTATTGATTAAAAATTTGCTTCGCTACTCCATCACACTGAGTTTTTTTAATTCGACGATTAAATTCGCAGGGCCGTACGGCTTGCGCAACAGCGGGAAACTGGCCATCTCCTCGGCGGCAATAATTTCCTGCTCGGCATAGCCCGATGTCAGCAGCACTTTTATCGATGGATGTAATTCCACCGCGCGTTTGGCGATCTGCAGGCCGTTGATACCGCCTGGCAATTGTATATCCGAAAACAAGACATCGATTTTTTCTCCGCTTTCGAGCTGCGCTATTGCTTCTGCGCCAGTGCGTGAGATGACGGTGTTAAACCCCAATCGCTTAATCAGCGTTTCCGCCGACAACAAAATAAGCGCTTCGTCCTCGACGATTAACATGGTCAGCTCCTGGATCGATGTCTCCTCCGCCGCGGCAATTGATTTCGAGCGCACGTCCGGCACTAACGCTGTGCAGGGCAATAATAATGTCACCTGTGTGCCTGCGCCGCGCTCGCTGTCGAGACGTACGCTGCCTCCGGATTGTTTGAAATATCCATACACCTGCGACAGACCCAGGCCGGAGCCTTTGCCCGCACCTTTGGTCGAGAAAAAAGGCTCGAACACTTTATCGAGTAACTCTGGCGCAATGCCCTCGCCGGTATCGGTAATACAAATGCGCACATAATTGCCGGGCGCCAGCTGCTCGCTATCGTCGAGCGTTGCGATGTCGGTCGCGATGGTGAAGGTACCGCCTTGTGGCATTGCATCGCGCGCATTAATAGCGATATTCAACAGCGCGTTTTCGAACTGATGCGGATCGGCCAGCGCCCAGCACGCCGCGTTCGACAGCTGCAATCGCAAATCGATATTCGAGCCGAGCACTGGATACATCAGACCCGTCGATTGCTCGATCAAACCATTGACATCGAACGGTCGCGGCGACAGCGGCTGCCGGCGGCCGAATGCGAGCAGCTGTTGCGTGAGCTTCGCGCCGCGATCGACCGCCTTCAGACACATTTCAATCGATTCACGCGTGGCGGTATCGGCATCGACGGATTTCGACCACGTCAACGCAGTGAGATTGAGCTGCAATACGTGCAGCAAATTATTGAAATCGTGGGCGAGACCACCGGTCATCCGGCCCATCGCTTCCATCTTTTGCGATGTTTGCAGCGCGGCCTCCGCCCGTTCGCGCTGCGCAATTTGCGCTTGCAGTTCGCGATTGGCAAACGCCAGCGCATCGGCACGGCGCCCCAATTCCAATGTCGAGCGACGCTGCCCGGTATAGGCAATCGTCAGCACAATAACGATCAACGCTGTGAGTACCGCGAATATCACGATGACGGCATACAGCGCCAAGCGACGTTGCAACGGTTCGATTTCAGTGCGGATCAACAATGTGCCGACGCGCAAATCGCGCTGATTGATAGCGCGCGTAATCGTTACCGTATTATTTTTTAATGCGGGCTCCGAGGCGGCAATCAATTGCAGGGACGGCTCTGCACCTTTGCGCAAAAATGTCGCCACGCGATTGCCGGCAATGTCGTAAATAGCCGCCGCCTGGACATCAGTGTCGGTACGCAAAGAATCGAGATATTCCTGCACTTCACCGGCATCGCGAAACGCCAGCGCCGCGGTAACGATCGACGCCAGAATATGCGCCTGCGCGGTCGCATTGCCGATTTTTTCCGCTTGAAACGAGCGCTCTTCGAAATACACCGCAAACATACCGGCCAATAACAACGCCACTGCGGTAAAACCGGCGACGAAGGGCAGCGCAGGTATTTTTCTCAACAATGCCGCGATCACGGTTGCACCTCATTCGATGCCGAACGCACCGCGGTCGCCAGCGCTAATAATTTCGTACTCAAGACCAAGCCGGCGCGCGCCGCTGCGCCGTTATCGATGGCAAACCGCACGCGTTCGTTGGCGGTAACAAAATTGATGATGCCCGTCTCGGTCGATGCAGAATCGGTTTGCGCAGCATTGAGCTCGGTGACCGTGAGCATGGGCTTTTCCCGCAGCACTGCGAGCCATTTTTTTACGGTCGCCACAGGACCGCCGATAAATGCGATGTGACAGTGCGGATTTCTTTCGTCATTGCCGAGACGTTGCACCAATACATGCCGCGCCCCCAGCGTGACATTGGCGACCGTGCGATCGAGGAGATCGCCGAACGGATCGCGGCCAGCGATACAAATCACCAATGGGCTGGTAGCGGTTTCAAAAACCTCCGGCGGCCAATCGACGAATGGTTCGAATTTGTAGAGGTAATTGGCTTTAATGGCGTACTCGAGATTGGAGTCTTGCGCCGTTACCAACGCCACCGGCACAACGGCTAAATAAACGGCCAGCGCAACCTGCAGACAACGGCGGTATGCGGAAAAAAATTCACCCCGGCGAATCATTAGAACTTCCATTGCGCCTGCGCGGACACACCGCGGCGAATCCAATCGCCGTCGGTGAATTCGCGATGACTGGCCTGCAACAGATTTTCTCCGACTAACGCCACGGCAAATCGCGGCGTCACCGTATATCCCAGACGCGCGTTCAGTTCGACATAACCTGCCACGTCCGGCTGTGGCAATTCGCGCACGCCGCGCAATGTCGCATCGAACGTGAGGGCCGGCGTGATATCGAGCGACGAGCGCAGCATCGTCTGGCTCGATGGATCGTTACCGGCCTGCGACACGCCGAGCAAACCACTGCTGCCATTTTCGAAACGTAAATTTTTGCGCAAACCATTCCAACCGGCGCTCAGTCGCCAATTCGGCAGGGCCTGATACGACGCCCATATTTCCGCACCCATGGTCGAGCCTTCCATCGCATTGCCCCACAGCAGTGGAATACCGGTGCTGCTGAATTCGATGCTGCGCAAATTATCGTAGATATTTTTAAATACCGTGATCGACCACGATACGTTGTGCCATGCCTGCACGCGATATCCCATTTGATACGCGGTGACGGTTTCGTTTTCGTAATTTTTATCGCCGGTTAGAAATACGATCGGGCCTAATTTTTCGACGACATCGCGATCGAACGGCGTCGATGAACGCACCGCGCGCGACGCTGACGTCCATAGCGTCGAGTACGGATCGAAACTCCACGCGAGACGCGCGCTCGGCATGAACGCGAAATCCGCGCCGGTCGCCTTTTCGAATTTTCCGCCGAGCGTAAATTTTAAATTTTGCGTCAGCGCCATCGTGTCTTCCGCAAACACATTGACCAGATCGAGGGTACCGGCATGCGGATCGAATATCAGTGACGAAATCGGCGACAGCCGTGGCGTGATGTCGTAACGGCTATTGCGATAACCCGCGCCCCAGATTACCGAATGCATACCGAGCGCGGGCCAATCGTGTTGCAATTCGACATCGTAGGTTTTTACGACAAAGCCATTGTTGTCCACGGTGTCGTAACGCTGCACTTGATCGGCGTAGGTCTGTAGTTGCAGCGAACCGCCCGCGCTCAGCGAGCGCTGCCAGCGCGCCAGCAGATGGCCGCCGGATGCCGTCAAATCGCCGGGCGAAGACTGCTGTTCGATGGCTCGGTACAGCGCACCCTGTACCATCAGCCGATCGCGATCCGCCGACCAATCGGCGCGAAATCCGCCCTGCGCGCGCGACCAATCGTCGTCGGCATTGTCACCGGGTGTCACATAACTCGGCGCGAAATGCGTCGCCTTGGCGTAAACGCGCACAGCGCTATCGCCGTATTCGGAGCCGTAACGGACCGCCCCACCGCGTTCGAGATTCCCGGTGTTGGCCGTCAACAGACCGCCCTGGGTTTCGGTGGCCGGTCGCGTGATGATATTAATCACGCCATTGACCGCGTTCGCGCCCCACATGGTTGCACCCGGTCCACTGATGACTTCGATACGCTCGATATCCTCCGGCAACACATCCTGCATATCCCAATAAATACCGGAAAAAAGCGGCGAGTACACACTGCGGCCGTCGATCAGCACCAGTAGCTTATTCGTGAAATTTTGCGCGTTTGGATTACCGCTGAAGCCGCGCGATGAAATGGCATAACTGCTGCTAGTTGTTTGCTGAATCTGCAGGTTGGGGGCCAGTCGCAGCATTTCCGGAATCGTGCGCGCGCCGGCTCGCAAAATGTCGTCGCGGGTAATGACATAAATCGGCGCGGCGGCGCGGCGTAGTGGCTCGGCGGACTTCGACACGGAAGTAATTTCGACATCGGCCAGCTCGTCCAAGCTTAATGTCGCAAATTCGTTGGCCGGCTGGACGGCATAAATGGTGGTGGTGAATGTAGCGCAGAACAAAAAACTCCACCCTTTACGAACGTACCGACACCAACAATTGCTGCGGGCCGATCCGCGTACCGAACCCGTTCTGATGCGATTCATGTTTTTCCCTTAACGGCGAACATAAAAAATACGGACAAATTCTAGCGTCGGTATGGCAGGTGGTGCCACGCGCGTATTTGGTAAAAAAGTTAAACGGGCGGTGTTTTTTACAGTTATTACCCACGAAATACCGGTTGAACGGTAGCTCAGCAGGAATCATTCCGACCTGCCAACGCGCAGCGGCGACGATATAACGCAGGATAGCCAACCCAATGTACGCAGTCGAAGCCGGTACGATAAATATCATGTTATTGGTCATCGCTACCGCGCTGCTAATCACACTCGCGCTGTTTTTAGTACGGTGCACGCGTTTAAAGGCCGAACTCGCCGACGCTCGTCTTGCACTGGCGGACCTGCAGCTGATGTCTGCGGCCATACCGATAGATCGTGCGAATGAAGCAACCACCCGCGATCGCGGCCTGCACGAAGCGTTGATCGAAAGCAAAATACGCGAACAGCAGCGGGCCAGCGAACTCGCTACGTTAATGGAAGCGACACCGGCGGCAGTCCTCATTGCGCGCGATCGCTCGTGCGATGTTGTCGTCGGTAATCCCGAGTCCGATCGCCTACTACAACTCACACCCGGCACGAATGCTTCGGCCAACGATAGCCGGCATAAAAACGAGCGGCCCTTTCAGGAGTTCTGCGACGGCAAGCCACTCGCTTCGCATCAGCTACCGATGCAGCGGGCGGCCACCGAGGGCGAAATTATTCGCGGCTTTCCGCTCGAGTTGCGTTTCCACAACGGCGAAATCAAACACACACTCGGCAATGCGGCACCGCTGCGCGATAGCGACGGCAATATTGTCGGGGCCGTGGCCGCCTTCGTCGATGTCACCGATTTGCGTATGGCGGAACGGGAAATTCGCGAGCAGGCGAAACGCAAAGACGAATTTATCGCAACGCTCGCGCACGAATTGCGCAATCCGCTGGCGACGATTCAATGGGGATTCAACATTCTCGGTTTGAACGCGGAGGCAAACGGCCTCGATCAAATTCAACACGCCATGCAACGACAAATGACGCAACTGGTGCGCCTGCTCGATGATTTGCTCGATGTATCGCGAATTACCTCGGGCAAATTCGAGTTGCGGCGCGCGCCGTGCGAGCTGCGTGAAATTATCGATGTCGTGGTGGAAGGAACGCATATTTTAATCGAGGAATTGGATCACCATTTTTTAGTGTCGCTCCCCAGCGAACCGCTGCGCCTAAATGCCGATCTCGTGCGCGTGGCGCAAATTATCGGCAATTTAATCGGCAATGCCGCGAAGTACACACCCAGCGGCGGCGAGATTGCGCTCATCGCCGAACGCGATGGCGATTGGATCGATATCCGCGTCAGCGACAACGGTATCGGTATGGAGCCGGAAATCCTCGGCGAAATATTCGAATTATTCTCACAGGCGCAGCACGCTGAACTGCGCCGCCGCGGCGGCATTGGCGTCGGGCTGGCGCTCGCACGCAGCCTCACCGAAATGCACGGCGGATTTCTGCGCGCCGATAGCAAAGGGCGCGGCGCCGGCAGCACTTTTACTTTACGCTTACCGTTACTGACGACCGCTCCTCAACCCGCAACCACCGACGCTAACGCCATGGCACCGACACTCCGTAAACGCGTGCTCATTCTCGATGACAATGTCGACGCCGCGAAAACGCTGGGGCATCTGCTGACACTAATGGGCCACGATATCGTGCTCGCGCATACGGGGCTCGACGCAGTCAGCATCGCTAAAGAATTTCACCCACAAATCGCTTTGCTCGATATTGGTCTGCCCGACATCGATGGCCATGAAGTCGCCAGACGAATCCGGCAGGCCAATCTCGATACGCTGCTGGTCGCGGTCACCGGCTGGGGCGCAGAGGCCGATCGCGAAAACTCGTTGAAAGCGGGATTCGATGTGCATCTCACCAAACCGGTTTCGCTGACCGAAATCAATGCGCTTCTATAGCGTGTCAATGAGGCATAATTTGCTAATCCCGCCCGTCGTACCGATCAGAGGTCACCATGTCCGTATCGCTCGATCATTCTCCGCTGTGGCAACCCAGCGCCGAGCGCGCCAATAGCAGTTTGCTCGCGCGTTTTATCGAGGTTGCGCAACACGACAGCGGACAACGCTTCGATAATTACGAACAGCTGTGGCAATGGTCGGTCGATAGCAGCGAGCAATTTTGGACACTGCTGTGGTCCTTCTGCGATGTCCGTGGCGAACGCGGCGCGCGGGTGCTGATCGACGGCGACAAAATGCCCGGCGCGCAATGGTTTCCCGATGCCACATTGAATTTCGCCGAGAATTTATTAGCGCCGCGCGACCATGAAGCGCATGACGCTTTCGTATTCTGGGCCGAAGACAAATTCAAACAGCGCGTCACGCGCGCGCAATTGCGCCAACAAGTCGCGCAATTAGCTGCGGCATTACGCGCGAATGGCATTCAAGCCGGCGATCGTATCGCAGCCTATCTGCCGAACATGCCGGAGACGGCCATCGCGATGCTCGCCGCCAGCAGCATCGGCGCGGTGTTCACGTCGACCTCACCCGATTTCGGCATTCAAGGCGTCGTCGATCGCTTTGGGCAAACCGAGCCGCGCATTTTGTTTGCCGTCGAGGGCTATTGGTACAACGGCAAATGGATCGACTGTCGCGCGAAATTAACAGATATCGCCGCGCAATTACCTTCGGTCGAGCGCATCGTGTTGGTGCCGTTCGGCAATACCGAACCCGCCAGCGATCGGATCGCACAGGCGATCACGCTGCCCGATTTCATTGCGCCATTTCGCGCGGTCACCACCACCGAATTCGCACAACTGCCGTTCAATCATCCGCTTTATATTTTGTATTCATCGGGCACTACCGGCGCGCCGAAATGCATAGTGCACAGCGCCGGCGGCATTTTGCTGCAGCATTTGAAAGAGCAACAATTGCACGGCGATGTGCGACCGGGCGATCGCTGGTTTTATTTCACCACCTGCGGTTGGACCATGTGGAATATTTTGATTTCGGGTCTGGGGTGCGGCGCCACGGTATTGCTGTACGACGGCGCGCCGTTGTTACAGGAAGGCCGGCTATTATTCGAGTTGGCGCAGACCGAGCGCATGACGCACTTCGGCACCTCGGCGAAATTCATCGACGCGCTCGCTAAATCCACGTTCATTCCAAAAAATGAATTCGATCTTTCCAGCATTCGTGTACTGCTCTCCACTGGCGGACCGTTGGTGCCGGAAAGTTTCGATTATGTGTATCGCCATATCGGCAGCGACCTACAGTTGTCATCGATTTCCGGCGGCACCGATATCTGTTCGTGTTTCGTGCTGGGCAATCCATTACTGCCGGTCTGGCGCGGCGAAATTCAATGCCGCGGCCTCGGCATGGCGGTCGCGGTATTCGACGAACAAGGACACACGCTGCGCCGCGAAAAAGGCGAGCTGGTATGCACACGACCATTTCCGGCGATGCCGATCGGCTTCTGGAACGATGCGGATGGCAGTAAATATCACGATGCCTATTTTGCGCGCTTCGACAATATCTGGTGTCACGGCGATTTCTGCGAAATCACCGAACACGATGGCTGGATTATTTATGGCCGCTCCGACGCAACGCTGAATCCGGGTGGCGTCCGCATCGGCACGGCGGAAATTTATCGACAGGTGGAAAAGTTACCGGAGGTTTTCGAATCCATCGCCATCGGCCAACAGTGGCCACCGCAAAAATCTGTCACCGAGCAAGGCGGCGATGTGCGCGTGGTGCTGTTCGTTAAATTGAAAGAGGGTCTAACGCTCAACGATGAATTGCAGCAGCGCATCAAACAAATGATTCGCGACAACACCACACCACGCCATGTGCCGGCCAAAATTATTCAGGTCAGCGATATTCCACGCACCAAGAGCGGCAAAATTGTCGAACTTGCGGTGCGCAATGTTGTGCATAACCAACCGATAAAAAATATCGAGGCATTGGCGAACCCCGAGGCGCTGGAATTATTTCGCAATCGACCGGAGCTTAATTGAGTTTTGCAGCGCAGCGGTTTTTCCGCTCTCGCTGCGGGAGAAGGCCTGTTTCCGAGCGTAATTTGCCCTCACCCTAACCCTCTCCCGCGGGGAGAGGGAATGTCATCAGCGATCACCGAGATAGTGCTGCATTTCGGGCGTATAAAAAGCGTTAAATCCAGCGCCTTCGCGCACAATGAAATACGCCGCCAGATGATGCTCGCGTGCAAACGCAAACCCCGCTTCGGGACCCAACACTTCCAGCACCGTGTCGTAGCCATCCGCCAACGTAGCACTGGCGGCCACCACCGTTACCGATGCGAGTTTATGGGCAATAGGCCGACCTGTGCGCGGATCGATGGTATGCGAATAGCGCACACCATCCTGCTCGAAATAATCGTGATAATCGCCCGCCGTGGTAATGCCGATGCCATCTCCTGTCAGCGTTTGTTGTGTGGGAACAACACCGTCGCCCGGCTTTTCGATGCCGATGCGCCACGGCTTCTGCTCCGTATTTTTTCCCATGATGCGCAATTCACCGCCGATCTCCGCCAGAAAATCGGTACAGCCTTGCGCATCGAGCACAGCCGCGAGCTGATCGACGCTGTAGCCCTGCGCGATACCATTCACATCGATCGCAAGATCGCGATGTTTGCGCGCGCGCGGTTGCATTGGATCGATATCGAGAAATCGATACCCGACGTGTTGCCGCGCCGCCTCGATCGCGCGCTCATCGGGAATAACCCTATCGGTAATCGCGCGCGGTACTGGACCAAAACCCCACAATGCCACTAACGGCGCAACAGTAATATCGAACGCGCCAGCGCTGTCATCGCTCATTTGCGCCGATGCTTTTAATACCGCGTATAAATCGCGATCGAGCGTAATCCATTGCTCGATCGGCGCGCGATTGAACCGGCTCAATGTCGAATCGTCGCGATAATTCGATAGCGAACGATCGATCTCGGCGAGACGCGCTTCGATCAATTGTTGCAATTCCGCGCTGGATTTTTTGTTGTTACACGCAGCGACGGTAATATGATAAGTCGTGCCCTGCGTCTCGCCTTCAAAATGGAATGGCTGCACACGTTGGCAGCCGCCGAGCAGCGCCAATACGCCAAATAGCAGCGTTCGCCAATAAATATTTGTTGTCATGCCATAAATTCTCGAAAATGGCCCGCAGTAAATCATTCGGGTCACACGCTACGCAAGCTGAGTTCACGGCGACGCGATAGTCGCGCCCCGCTCTATCCAATGATTAGATATTTTGTATCCCCACAAAAAAGTTGCAAACCGAACTCAATGAGGTTTTGCTATACCATGCTCAAGCGTAGCTAGGGGAAGCGACATGAAACGAAATATTTTTTTCGCACGCTGCGCCATAATTTTTGCGTTCATCAGCAATATTTCGGCTGCGAGTGCCGACGATGTCAATGTCGCGGTAGCCGCGAATTTTACCGCTGCCATTAAAAAGCTCGCGCCACTGTACGGACAGAAATCCGGCAATAAACTGATTGCCAGTTTCGGTGCCACCGGGCAGTTGTATGCGCAGATAAAAAATGGCGCGCCGTTCGATGTTTTATTGGCAGCCGATGACACCACCCCCAAAAAACTGATCGACGAAGGCGATGCCCTCACCGGTTCGTATTTTATTTACGCGCGTGGCAGACTCGCGCTGTGGAGCGGTACGCGCGGCTATGTCGATGATCAGGGCACTATATTGAAATCGGATAAATTCACTAAAATCGCAATTGCGAATCCCAAGGCCGCGCCGTATGGGCAGGCTGCGATCGATACGCTGAGTGCGTTGAAATTACTCGATCAGCTACAACCGAAATTCGTGACCGGCGAAAATATTGCGCAGACGCAGCAGTTCGTCAGCAGCGGCAATGTGCCGCTCGGTTTTATCGCGTTGGCGCAGGTCATGGCATTGCCGCCGGAAGATCGCGGCAGCTGGTGGGTGGTACCGTCGAACCTGCATCAGCCAATCGATCAAGGTGCGGTGCAGTTGCATCGCGCTAAAAATGCGGATGCGGCAAAATCGTTTCTCGATTTTATGAAATCACCGGAAGCGATCGCAGTGATCCGCGAGTTGGGCTATGAAATTCCGGACACCGCGCATTAGAGAACATCTGCGTAGTGAAATGGTTTTCTCCCCTCTCCCCGCGGGAGAGGGGCCAGGGGTGAGGGCTGCCCCTTTTATTTTAAAAAGTAAGGGTGCGTAATTCTGCCCTCACCCTAACCCTCTCCCGCAGGGAGAGGGAATAATTAATTTCCAAGGAAAAATTTTTGAATTTATCCGCAATCGATTGGCAACCGATCTGGCTGACGCTGCGATTAGCGAGCACCGTGACTGTCGTGTTAATGGTGTTGGCGATACCGCTGGGCTGGTGGCTGGCACGCACGACATCGCGGTTGAAGCAACCGTTATCGGCCTTATTCGCGATGCCGTTGGTATTGCCGCCGACGGTACTCGGATTTTATTTACTGCTGCTACTTGGTCCGCACGGTGCCATCGGCCAGCTCACGTTGAAGCTTGGGCTAGGGACATTGCCGTTCACATTTTCCGGATTGGTGCTTGCATCGTGTCTGTACTCGCTGCCGTTCGCGCTGCAACCGATTCAAACTGCGTTCGAAAGCATTGGCCGTCGCCCGCTGGAAGTCGCCGCTACATTGCGCGCCGGCCCGTGGGATCGGGCCTGTAGCGTGGCCCTACCGCTGGCACGCCATGGTTTGCTCAGCAGCGTAGTGCTTACGTTTGCGCACACGGTCGGTGAATTCGGCGTGGTGTTGATGATCGGCGGCAATATTCCGGGCTCGACCAAAGTGTTATCGGTGGCGATTTACGATCACGTCGAAACGCTGGAATACACACAGGCACACTGGCTCGCCGGCGGCATGCTGGCATTTTCATTTCTGACGTTATTGACGCTGTATTTATTTAACGACCGCAGCGCGCAGGTGGTGAGATGAACGTGTCGCCAACAATCATCGCTGCGCGTTTCAAGTTGACGCTAAGTAATTTCACGCTCGATGTCGATGTCGACATTCCCGGTCGCGGTATTACCGCGCTGGTCGGCAATTCCGGCGGCGGTAAAACCACGCTGCTGCGTTGCATTGCCGGTCTCACTAAAACTCCGAATGGGTTTCTGCGCATCAACGATGAGATCTGGCAGAGCGAAACTATTTTTGTGCCGACACATCGCCGCGCGCTCGGGTATGTATTTCAGGAAGCCAGTTTATTTCCGCATTTGCGCGTGCGCGCCAATCTCGATTACGGCTACCGACGCACACCGATCGCGCAGCGTCGCCTTGCGTTCGATGAAGTGGTGGCGTTGCTCGGTCTCGAATCGTTACTGACACAAATGCCCGACACATTATCGGGTGGTCAGCGTCAGCGCGTCGCGATTGCGCGGGCATTGTTGTGCAGCCCGCAATTGTTGTTGATGGACGAACCGCTCGCGAGTCTCGATCTAAACAGTCGCGCGGAAATTCTGCCGTATCTCGAACAATTGCATGATCAACTCGATATGCCTGTGCTGTATGTCAGCCATGCGCCCGCCGAAGTCGCGCAAATTGCCGATCATCTGGTGTTGCTCGAACGGGGGCGCGTGGTGGCACATGGCGCGTTGAACGACATGCTCACGCGCAATGATTTAGCGCTCGCGCAGCAGGATGAAGCGAGCGCGGTCCTCGAAGGTCATATCGGTCAGCACGATCGCGCTTTTCACTTAACGCAGGTGTTAGTGCCTGGCGGCAGTCTCTCGGTGTCGCTGCGTGAATTGCCGATCGGCCACGCCGTGCGCGTGCGCATTTTGGCGCGCGATGTCAGCATCGCACTCGAACGGCCGCGGCATTCGTCGATCAGCAATATCTTGCCGGCGCGCATCATCGATATCATGCCCTCCTTCGCTACCACAGCGATCGCCAGCGCGCAGGCGCTGGTTCGACTCGATGTTGCCGGCTCAATTGTGCTTGCGCGCATTACGCGCCGCTCGGTGGCGCTGCTCGATTTAACGCCGGATATGCAGGTGTACGCGCAGGTTAAAAGCGTTGCCTTGATGGGGTGATTCGCCATCGTGTGTTGCGCAAATTATTCGAACATTTCTTCATAGCGATAAAATCCACGCGATTAAGGTTTGCAAATCCACATCGGATATTTTATTGGGGCCGTTCGGAACCATTGGCAAATCGCCCCACACACCGTCCCCGCCCTCGCGCACTTTCACAAACAGCTGCGCCGCCGCATCGGGATCATTCCGATAACGCGCGGCAACCGCCTTAAACGCCGGCCCATTGTATTTAATATCGATTCGATGACAGGCCACGCATCCCGCCTTATCCATTAATGCTTCATTCGCTCCAACAAGCGGTATTGCCGCTAGATTTGAAATCAGAAACAGCCCCACCCACAATTTATGCATTCGCTACCCTAATTAGTCATTCGGCGCTGCCCGCTCAGCAACAGTCAACCCGCAATAGCTGCATGCTCCTAAACAATTTGCATGCGAACTGGTCTGCACAAATCTGTGCCGTGAATAACGAAGCAACAAGCGGGCCGCTGCACAGATAAAATTTATCTGCATTTTTTCGCAGTAATTCGCCGTATTCTCGACATCGAGCATATGAAAATAACAAAAATGTTTAATGAAAAATTCGAGATGGTCTTGCGGTTGCAATAGTGCGCTCTGTTGTTTTAATTCTGGAGCCATGAGTAATGACCCGCATACTTAGCAAGAACGATAGCGCACAAAATTCGAAACCTGCGTACAAATACTTTCGCCTTACACCCATCGCCGCTTTCGTCACCAGCGCAGGTTTATTGCTTTCCGCAACGAGCTATGCCCAAGACAATCGCTCCACTGCCGAAATTCAAGCCGAGGTGAATCGATTGAAACAGCAATTGGAAAAGGAGGAGCAGGCACTCGCCAGCAAAGCAGGTGAAAATTCATCGGCCGCCGCGAACGCGAAATCGAGCGAAAAAACCGTAGCCGAGCAGCCGACGCAATTAGGCAAAGTCGTGGTGCGCGCGCGCAACCGCATCGAGCGGTTACAGGATGTGCCGTTATCGGTTTCGGTAGTCACTGGCAAAGAACTTGAGCGTTTACAGGCGCAGGATTTTGGCGCAATTACTCGCCGCGCCGCGAACATATCGTGGAATCAGGGCAACCAACGCACTAGTTCGATTTCGATTCGCGGTATCGGTAAAGTCGGTCAAACCGAAGCGCAAGACCCCAGCGTCGGCATTATTGTCGACGGCGTCAATTACGCCTATAACCCGCTGTCGTCGAGTTTTGATTTCACCGATGTTGAAGCGGTCGAAGTCACGCGCGGCCCGCAAGGTACATTGCAAGGTAAAAATGCGAGTCTCGGTGTCGTCAATATCATCACGCGCAAACCTTCGTTTACGCCAAGCGCCGACTATGCGATTTCTTATGGGGAAAACGATACGGTACGCGCACGTTTCGCTGGCGGCGGGCCGGTGGTCGACGATTTACTCGCGTGGCGTGGCGCACTCAGTGTTAGCAAGGGTCAGGGCGATCTGAAAAACGAATTCAATCCGGATAGCACCTATCAGAACACCGATCGCGTCTCGGGCCGTGTCCAGTTTTTATTAACGCCTGCCGATAATTTCACCGCACGGCTAGCGCTCGATAAACAACCGCGCGGCGGCGAGAACACCAATGCGCGCACGTACTACACCCAAACGCCGGCGTTTTATTCCGATGGTAAGCCGACCAACTTCAACAGCGATTCGAAGACGCGGCTGAATCGCCGCTGGTTCACGCAACAAACGCAATACACGTATGCCGGTAACTACCTCGCCACGGCGATCAACAACGATTCGCAGGAGCCGGTGGTGACCGGCAGCAATGGCGCCGCGCTCGATTTGAACTGGACGCTTGGCGACGTGACGCTCACATCGATCACCGCGTACAAGGATTATCACTTCAACGCGCACAATAACGACGAAGGCACACCGTTCGATATTCGCAGCAGTTCAGGTCAACAAATCGATTACCGCCAGACGAGTCAGGAATTCCGCATTGCCTCCCAAATCGAAAATCTCGTCGATTATCAGGGTGGCTTATTTTTGATGAAGACGAGCACCAATATTCGCCGTAATGTTATTTACGGCGGCGATGCCGGTGCGTGGTTCGCGTCGCCAAGCCAATACACAACACTCGATGCCGACAGCAACGGTCGTTATCTGATGCAGAATTCGCTAAACGGTGTCTGGAAAAATGAAAACCGGCAGGCGATAGATAACGAAAGTGCAGCAATTTTCGCGCAGGCTAACTGGCATATCAGCGATCCCCTAACGCTGACGACGGGTCTGCGTTTTACCTACGAAAAACGCGAAAACCCGGGTAGCAGTTTGATTTTCGACAATGGCTATGGCGCAGAGCTAAACCCATCGCAGGTCAATGGCGTGCAGCTGGGAGGATTCGACACGATATCGACTAGCAACGGCGATCTCGCAGCAGGTACTACTGCCGCACAGACCGCGCTTGCCGATCAAGTTGCATTGAAATACTTCAATGTCGCTTCGTATTCCGCACTGACCGCAGCGCAGAAAAAACAGGTGGCTGCTGCAAAAGCTATTCGTCAATCGACACTCGGCGTACTCTGGAATGAATCCGATCCAGAACGTTTCGAAGATGTTCTGCCCGCATGGGTGATCAGTCCCAGTTATAAAATCAACGAAAATTTGACGACGTATTTGTCGTGGCAGTACGGCGAGAAAGCGGGTATTTCGCAGCAGGTCAACGGCGCGTCGTTTCTCGCGAAGCCCGAAAAAACCAATGCTTATGAATTGGGGTTGAAATCACTGCTATTGAACAACACGCTAGTACTGAACGCTGATATATATTTCCTGACGATCAAGGATTATCAACAAGCGATTCAGGTATTCGATCAATACACCACCACGCAAAAAGCCGATGGTACGCAATACTATGTCTCAACCACCGGCAATGCACCGAAAGTGCAAGCAAAAGGTGTGGAGCTTGATGGCGTTTATGCCGGCATTCCACATACCACGTTGCGATTTTCCGGCGCCTACAACAACGCGGTATATAAGGATTTCGACTTGTCCGCGCAGCCGCTCGAATACGATAGCGATAAAAATAATTATATTTCACCCGCATCACCGCAGCCGTATCGTAGCCTCGATGGAAAAACGATTGCGGGCGCGCCGAAATATCAATTTAACATCGGCGGCGATTTTCGCATTCCGGTTTCGCTCGGCGTGTTCGGTCAAAAAGAATTTCACACCAGTGCGAATTGGGCCTATACGACTTATTACAACTCCGATCCGGCGTTATCGAGCTACGCAGTTATCCCTTCGAACGGCATAGTCGACTATTCGATCGGTTTGAGCACGCTCGACCGCAAGTTCGATGTCAATCTAATTATCAAGAATCTGTTCGATAACGATGTACCTCTGGCAAAAACGTGGAACAGCTATACCCCGGCGGTATCGCGCTGGGTCGGTATTGAGTTTGCCGGCAAGCTGTAGCAAATCCCATACAATGCGGTTCGCCCGGGCTGGTCCCGGGCTTTTTTGTTAGCATTCGCTCGAACCGAGCCAAGCGCTAACATTTTGGAGAACGAGATGCGGTACGTCGTTACGTTTTCTATTGCGGCCTGTGCTATTGCGATAGGTTTGACGCAAACACTTTACGCTGCCGATGATCAACAGCCTTCGCGTTACACTTTTTCCTGGCCGCTTAACAGCGAACAATTACAACCGCGTGGCGGCAGCACGCGCGGCGCACCGGTACAGATTGACGACAGCGATTCACCCGCGTGGAAATCTCTGCAGGAAAAAGATATCAGTACATTTGAGCGTGACCGGCGCACTATTCTGGCGATGGCTGGCACGTATCGCGTGACATTCGATTTTTTGGAGATCGCGCGCTTCAATCCAGCATTAAAAACGCAGCCGCCGTATCAGTCATGGGGTACTGAAAAAATCTATGTCGATGTCGACGACAGCAAATTCATCAGCCTCGTTCACATTCTGGAAATGCGTATTGCCAACGACGACGGCACGCTTAGCGATCCGTTCGTGACCAAACACTGGCGCCAGGACTGGCGCTATGAGCCAACGCAGATTGTCGAATATGTTGGCAACGATCGCTGGCGGCGACGCGATCTCACCAATACGCGCGGGTTGTGGTCGCAAACGGTGTATCAAGTCGATGAATCGCCGCGCTATGCCAGCATTGGCCAGTGGCAACATTCGTCGGCGTTTTCTACGTGGCTCAGCGGCAATACCTCGCGTCCATTGCCACGCCGGGAATGGAGCGTACGCAATGACTATCAGATATTGCTCGGCACCAACCGCCATACGATTACCGCGCATGGTTGGATACAGGAAGAAAACAATTTAAAAACCGTTATCGATGCGAAGCGCGAAATCGATGTGCAACAACCTTATCTTGCGCGCGAATACGGCGTTGCGCGTTATGAGCGTATTCACGATGAGGGTTTTGTCGAAGCGGATCGTTATTTCGAACGCACACGTAAATTCTGGGATGAGGTACGCGACGCGTGGTCATCGACGTTCGCCAGATATTCGACCATCACATTGCGCGGCCCGGTGGATAAATTAGGATTGTTCGAGCCGCTGTTTGCGCAGGCCGAGAAATTGACCGAGCATCCGGATACCGCCACGGACAACGCCAAAGTGATTGATCAGGCACTCGGTGAAATGGGTGTTCCGCGCCAACAAAAAAGCCGCCGCGCGCGGTGATCTGTTTGATTTCTTTTATGCATAATTTTCTTTTAAAAAAACGCACAATCGCTATTATCGGTGCAGGATATAGCGGCACGCTTACCGCTGTTAATATTCTGCGTACGAATCAGCCGAATAATTTAAGTTTGGTACTTATTGAACAAGAGACAAAGGTGGGACGTGGTCTTGCCTACCGTTTCGGGGACGATAATCTTCTATTAAATGTACCGGCCGGCAACATGAGCGCCCTGGCCGATGAGCCTAATCACTTCGTATCTTATTGTCAGAATATCGATCCCGCTTTCAATGCAAAATCTTTTATTTCACGACGATTGTATGGAGAGTATCTCGAACACACCTTGGCGGAAGCTGAAAAAAATCATCCGGGGGTCTTGGAAAAAATCACAGGTGAGGCAGTAGCCGTACTTCCCAACGCGTCGCCCCACACCTTTCGAATTGAATTGTCGAGCGGCTCCTATCTGGAAGCAAATCAAGTCGTCTTAGCTTTGGGACATTTCCCTCCTTGTCCACCGAAGCCAGTGTCCGAACATTGCCACAGGCATATCATTAATGCCTGGGATTTCAGCGCGATTGACCGCCTTGACCCGAATAAGCCGGTAGCAATATTGGGCGCCGGACTGACAGGCATAGACGTTCTGTTCAGACTAACGAGCTGGAACACTACCCGAAAAATATTCCTCTTGTCTCGCCGCGGATTATTGCCTCACGTTCATCGCTTTAATCCCAAGCCACCCGCTCCCGCTGATTACCCGACTTACTTTATTGGTCTCCCGCCTAACATCGGCGCATATACTCGCGCCGTGCACTTGGAGACAAAGAGAAGAGAAGCCGCTGGAGGCGATTGGCGGGATGTTATCAATGAAATACGGCCGTACACCGTTCAGCTATGGCAAAATTTGCCGGAAACCGAACAGCGCCGATTCCTAAAAAAAATCTCTCCCTACTGGGATATTCACCGCCATCGGCTGGCTCCTTCCGCAGGTTGCCGCTTGGAGTATTTGCTCAACTCCGGCCAAGTGAAGCGAAAGGCAGGATATGTTATTGATACCAACATGAAAAAAGGGAACCTAAGTATCGATTTCAAAGAGCGCAATAATGGCGGTATCGTAAATATAGAAGTTAGTGCGGTGATAAATTGCACCAGCCCCAATTACAATTTAACCGAAATTTCTCAGCCGCTTGTAACTCAACTTAGAAATGCGGGATTGATACAGCAAGACGCTTTGAAGTTGGGCCTGTTGGTCGACGAGAATCATCAGACCATAAATATTAATAACCGACCTACTCGAGGTCTTTTTTATGTGGGCCCAATGCTCAAAGCCAAATATTGGGAAGCCATTGCCGTACCTGAATTGAGAAACCATACTCGCAATTTAGCAAGGCATTTAATGTCTTTTAAAACTGATCCTTAATGGTCATCATCAATGCTCCCTCTCCTCCCCTGTGGAGGAGAGGGAACTTAACCTACCTCTACGGCTTCAACTGACCACGAATCTCGCCGGGTTTATGTTCGGCACTGTGCACATTCACGTAGAGCTTGCCCTCTTTGAACGCCGTATATTGTTCGGCATTCAATTTTGCATCGGCCGGTATTTTCCATTCGCCATCCTCACCTTTCACCAGATTCACGATCGGTGGCCCGCTTTCACCGGGGGCACCAATATGAATATGCGCTGCGGTACCTTCGATTTTTTTTGTCGTAACACTACCGCTAAGACTGTGATCTGCCGCGATAGAAATTTTTCCGCTGCCGCTCGCACTCGTCTCCACGGCAGGGGTTTCCTCGGCACCGCTTAATTTGACTTTTACCGTTTCGCTCGATGCTGCGTTCGCACCGGCCGCCAGCGCGAGTAGCAACGTAGCGCTGGAAAAATATAAATGGAATCGTGGATTATTCATCTGTAGCTCCTTAGTTCATCAATTACTTTTACTTTACTTGCGCCAGTTTTTGTACGGTATCCAACGTCTGCCGCACATTCTCCGCCGGAGCTACGCCACCGATAGTCGCGGCAATTTTTCCGCTGGGCGCGACAATAAAGGTAGTGCGTTCAGCAAAGCCGTGGTCGATATCGACGCCCCGCGTATCTTTCTTGCCGGCCGCTGCATCGCGAACAACAAGATCGTACGACTTAGCGATTTTTCCATCGGCATCGGAAGCGACCGGCAACTTGCCTGCGCAATACTGCGGATCTGCGGAAAAATCATTGAGACGCGCAATACTATCGAGCGAAACACCTATGACCGTCGCACCAGCGGCGGCAAATTTTTCGATGTTTTGCGCAAATTCGTGCGCCTGAATATTGCAGCCGCCGGTATACGCAGATGGATAGAAATAAACGACGACCGGCCCCTTCTGGAGGTTGTCGTGCAAACTGTAATTGAACGTTTTGCCAGCCAAAGATGCGTTGGTTTTGAAATCGGGTGCAGCGTCACCTTCTTTCAATGCGGCGAAAGTCGGTAATGCCAATACCGAAAATAGACAACTGAGGACCATGCGCTTCATAGCTATATCTCTCACGTATTGATGCTCGTAAATTATTTGGTGAGCGGTTTGTACAGATCGTGACAGCTGCGGCAATTCTTGGTCATTGCGCGCGCCGAGGCCGATGCCTTATCGAAATCGTTCTGATCCAGCGCCTGCAAAATTTTCTGCGCTAGCACCTGCCCGTCCTGGGCCAATTTAACGCCGTCATCGACACCGCCTTTGTGGGCGAAATAATCTTCGGTCCACTTGAGCCCCTGACGAATCGTCTCCGCTCCCTCTTTGGCATTCTTCAGATTTTTTGCGTTGATATCCGGCTCCAGATATTTGTTGGTGTCATCCATCGTACGCATCAGATCGTCATCGAAATCGGAGAGATCAAGCTCCGCAAATACCACACCAGCGCCTAAAATGCCTATGAATACAGCAACAACAAGAATGAACAGCTTACGCATTCTTTCGGATTTCCAATTTGTTCGAGTAGATTGTGTCGATTGAGTTGCACGGGTAATAAAAAATCCCCGGAGGCTGCCCTCCGGGGAGCGCTTTGCAAAACAATTAACTGATGAGCTCGTGCACGACCTCTCCGTACACCACCGTCGGGCGCTCCGAGCGACCGTGATTGAGATAAGTCACCTTGAGATGATCGAGCCCCATTAGCTGCAGTACAGTGGCATGCAGATCGTAGGTATCGACTTTTTTGCCAACTGACTGCAAACCGATTTCATCCGTCTGACCGAAGGTGTAACCGGCATTGACACCAGCACCCGCCATCCATTGCGTGTAGCCCCACGGATTATGATCGCGACCCGAACCGGATTGACCGTATGACGTGCGCGCAAATTCCGAGGTCCACACCACCAGCGTTGAATCGAGCAGGCCGCGCGATTTCAAATCGGCGAGCAAACCCGCAATCGGTTTGTCGACCGCACGGGCATGCGCACTGTGATTTTTTTCGAGATCCTGGTGCGCGTCCCAATCGCGGCTGTCACCGGCGATATCGAGCGTACCCGACACCACTTGAATAAAGCGCACGCCGCGTTCAACCAAACGCCGCGCGCGTAACATTTGCGTGCCGAAATCTTTGGTGGGTTCGTCGTTGAGACCGTACAGCTCTTTGGTCGCCGCAGTTTCCTTGCTGAAATCCACCGCTTCCGGTGCCGTGCTTTCCATGCGATACGCTAGTTCATACGAACGCACGCGCGCCTGCAATTCGGTATCGTCGGGATAACGCGCACCGCGTTGCTCGTTAAGTCGTTTGAGCAAATCGAAACTGTCGCGCTGCTGCTGCGCATCCACCAGATCGGGGCGCTCCAGATGCAAAATCGGCGATGAACCGGGACGAAACGCGACACCCTGATGCACAGCCGGCAAAAACCCCGATGACCAATTCACACCGCCACCGCGCGGCTCGCGCTTACCGGCATATAACACCACATACGCCGGCAAATCCGGATTCGCAGAACCGAGAGCATAGGACACCCATGAGCCCAATGTCGGACGGCCCGGATTCAAATCGCCGGTATTTAATTTCATGATAGAAATATCGTGCGTAGCGCCGATCGTCGTGCTCGATTTGATAAACGCGAATTTATCGGCATGCTGCGCGAGATTCGGCAACAGATCGGAAAACCAAGCGCCGCTATCGCCGTACTGCTTCCATGTGCGATTCGACGCGTACAGTTTGCCGACCCCGCCCTGCGTGCTGGTTTTAATCCCTTTCAAAAATGACGGCGGTACTTCCTGCCCGGCGAGTTTAATCAGATCGGGTTTATAGTCGTACAGATCGAGCGTGCTCGGTGCACCGCTCATGTGTAGCCAGATCACCGATTTTGCTTTCGCGGGAAAATGCGTCGGCTTTGGTGCCAGTGGATCGATCAGCTCCGATGCGTAAGCGGCACCGAAACCCGCACGGCCCGACAGCAATCCGCTCAAGGCAAGACCGCCCACACCATACGCAGAATTTCTTAGGAAATCGCGACGCGATTTATCATTCATGTTCTTGCCCTCAAAAATATAAGTCTTAATATCGTTACTGAATTTCAATTCCCAGCATCGCAAATCCCTCCAGCCTCCCTTTAATCAAAGAGGGACACCGGGGGATTTAATTGCGATAAGCAAATTCATTGGAATTTGCAACCGTGTGTACCAAATCGACAAACGCAGAAGCGCGGATCGGATCTGATACAGCTTTGGCATCTTTCACCCCTACTGGCACCGCGATCGCAAACTTTCCCGATGCTGCTTTTTCTTTAATCGTCAGCGTATGCCCGGCGATGAATTTTTCGAGCGCCGCTTTTTCGGCCTGATCCGGTTTGCGTGCAAACAAGATTTCGTACAAGCGATCGAGCTCGGAATTTTCGTTTTTGCCGGCCTCATTGATCACGCGACCTGCGAGTTTCTGCGACCACTCGTACACCACATCGCTATTGGCCAACGTCAGCGCCTGCAATGGCGTCGTGGTTACGGCGCGCTTGCTGTGCACCTGTTGCGGTGACGCCATGTCGAAAGTTTCGAGCAATGGATAGGCGACGCTGCGACGGGTGAATACATACAGACTGCGGCGATTGAAATCATCCGGATTACTCGACACCTGCCACAGCGGACCGGCATTCAGATTTTTCGGCACCGGCGGAAATACACTGGGCCCGCCGACTTTGTCATTGAGAATGCCCGCCGCGACCAGCAGCGAATCGCGAATCTGTTCGGCATCCATGCGCTTGCGTGGGAACACCGCGAGCAACCGATTTTCGGGATCGGCTTTCGCTACCTCGGCACGCGAATTCGACGATTGGCGATAAACGCTCGACAATAAAATTTCGCGATGCAGTTTTTTCGTGCTCCAGCCGTTTTTCACGAAATTGTCCGCGAGATAATCGAGCAATTCTGGATGTGTCGGTTTCTCGCCGGCCTTGCCGAAATCACTGACCGTGGACACCAGGCCCTTGCCGAAATATTCATCCCATACACGATTGACGTAGACCCGTGCGGTGAGCGGATTTTTCGGGCTGGCGATCCAATTCGCCAATGCAGTGCGCCGGCCCGACGAAAATGCGGTCGGTACAATCACCGGCTTTTCGCCGTTCGCTATCGCGGCAGGAAAATCAGGCTGTACTTCTTCCAGCGGACGCTCGTGATCGCCGGCGAAATATTTAAATGACGGCGGCGCTTCCGGATGGCCGAGCTCGGTCATCGCGGTGATTTTGTCCGAGCCTTTTTCCGGTTTCAGCTTGTCGAATTTTTTCAAATCCTCGGTGAGTTTTTTGTAGCGAGTGTATTTTTCGGTGAGCGCCGGGTTGTAATACAGCGACTCGGTTTCCGTGCCCGCAACATCAAGATAACTGGCGATATCCTCTTCCGTGGTGACGTTATCCAAACGGTGATTGATCCAGCGATCGTGCGGCGTCCAATCTTTTTCATCTTTGAACAGCGATGCGCGGCTGTCGGTCAGATAACGCTCCTTGTGATATTTCAATCCATCTTCTTTGATCGTCGCGAGAATCGCGCTGCGCTCGCCCCGAATATCCTTGGTCGCCTCCTCCCATTTGGCGAGCTGCTTGCGGTATTCCAGTTCCTGCGGACCCAACGGCGCGGGAACATCCATCACCTCAGAGGTATTCGCAAAGAATGCCTGCAGCTGGAAATATTCCTTCTGCGAAATCTTGTCGAATTTATGATCGTGGCAACGCGCGCAACCGACCGATTGCGCAAGAAACGCCTCGCCAATGGTGTCGATGTTATCGGTCGTAATCTGGTACTTGCGCTGCACCAGGTCGCGCGAGTTGTAGTTGTCGGGATAACCAGCAAGAAAGCCGGTAGCGACGATCACATCGGGATTGCTCGGCGCAATTTCGTCGCCCGCTAATTGTTCTTTGATGAACTGATCGAACGGCTTGTCAGTGTTAAACGCGTTAATAATGTAATCGCGGTAACGCCACATGTTCGGTCGCGTCGGATCATTCTGAAAACCGGTGCTATCGGCATAACGTGCGAGATCGAGCCAACGACGGGCCTGGCGTTCGCCGTAATGCGGTGACGCGAGCAGACGGTCCACGAGATTTTCGTAAGCTTGCGGCGATTTATCAGCTACGAATTTGCTGACTTCTTCCGGCGTGGGAATAAGCCCCCAGGCATCGAGCGTGGCGCGCCGAATGAACGCTGCACGATCGGCTTCAGGTGATGGCTTCAATCCTTTTTCTTCGAGCTTGGCTAATACAAATGCATCGATGGGATCACGCACCCACTGCGCGTGTTTTACGCTCGGCACCGTTTGCGCCTGAACCGGCTGATACGACCACCACGGTTTTGCCGGTAACTTTGCCGGCGCGGTTTTGCTATTAGCCGCAGCATCGGCCGCAGCGGGCGCAGCATTGGTTGCGTCCGCTGCGGGCTTTTCATCGGCAGCAAAAACCAACAGCGCGGACAAGCTCAGCGCGATGGCCAAGGGAGTTCGTTTGATCACCGTTGGAATTCGTTTAATCGCCAATGGATTTGCTGTTAGTACTGTCGCTTGCCGCTTCATTTTTCGATCCCGAATTCAACAGCCCACGACTGCGTGGGCGGGCCTGTGAAATACATTCCATCAAGCTCAGAGCAACTAGTACGCCAACCGCGGATAATTAAATTCGCAAATATATTTAGCGCCGATAGCGGCTTACCAAATCATTGTCATCGTTGACTATTTTTTATTTTTTTCGATAAAAAAACGGCGTAATAAAAAGATTGAAAATTTAAATCGAGCTGCGCTCCACGAGTTTTGCGTAAAGCACTGCTGCCATCGCAGCAATCTGCACGAGATGTTGTTGATATGACAGCAGCGGCTGCACAGTGCGATGCGCTGCTGTGATAGAAAATATTCAGTACGAAATATCGCTGATAGCAGTTGGCGCACTGAGCACCAACCAAGCGAGCAATGCGGCAAGTACAACAACGATAATGACCGCCAGTAACGTTCGCGAAGTCTCAATCGCGTCATCCGTGGCAACATCCGGTTTGCGTCCCGTCACCATCGCTTGAGTAAGTTTTTCTTGTTTGAAAACGCGATAGGCGATTACCGCGATAATGTGCGCGGCAATGGCGCCCGCAATCCAATAAAAAAGCTGCCGATGCAACGAGGTCAAGCGCAGGCTGAGTTCGTTGTCGATATATCCATACAGCGGCCCGACGTTAAAAATTTCATCGTTGCCGAACAATCCGGTTACTGCCTGTACCAGCAGCCCGACCAATAGCGTCAAAACCATCAGCGCACCGAGGGGATTGTGTCCCGCAGATTGCACCGCGCGCCCGCGCAGATAACGCCATATCGCCGCCGGGCCGCGCACGAAATTGCGAAAACGTGCGTGACGCGTGCCGACTAAACCCCAGATGATGCGAAACGCGACCAGCACCAGCACGACATAACCGCACCACACGTGGTATTTAAAATAGGCGACGCCGAGTTTATTGGTTACGAATGCCGCAATAATGGCGACGACCAGCGTCCAGTGAAAAATCCGTACCGGCAAGTCCCACACCAATGCGGAATCGGTTTTATAAATTCGCGAATCGCCATCGGCCATCGCACCACCTCCACTCGATACCAAAAACCGCTATATCGATGGATATAGCGGTGGCGGATAGATCACTTCACTTTGTAGGCTTCGTGACAGCTCTTGCAATCCTGACCCACCGCCGCCGCAGCGGTTTTAAACGCATCGCTCGCGGTTTTTTCGGTCGCAGTCAACTTAGCCAGCGCAGCCGCGTGTTCGCGAAACTCAGCAACTTTTTTGTCGAAACCGGCGCGATCGCTCCAAACTTCCGCCTTCGCTTTCGTATCGGGCAGACCTGTGTTCGATACATCGGGAAATGCCTCGCCAACAAAATCGGCAAGAAAGGCGACACGGGTTGCCCGCTTCTGTACTTCAGCGACATCGTAAGGCGTCTTCCCCTGCAGCACTTCGCCAATCGGTTTGAAGTTATTGGCAACCAGTGTAAACACTGCCTTGCGCGTTTCGATGGCCTGTCGTGCGGGATTAGGACCCGGCGGCGCGGCCTGTTGCGCGAATGCAGTACCGACAATCGTCGCTGCCATCAACACAGCGCCAGCTCGCGCGCTGAAATGCTTAAATTTCATCGTTATGGTTCCTCTACTGCAAATATTGAATGATTAAAATTCGCGGCCTCATAAATTCAGCTACAGCAATGACGTACTGCAACCGCTACGCCAATTAGGAAACTGCAAAAAAATGCGTATATGCGCGACCATATGCCAAGCGGCGATCCCCATCAGTACCGGGGCTGTTGCTCAACGTGCAGCGTGATAACAACCGGTGCTGCGCCGGCAGCAATCGCTTTGAGTTCCTTCGCCTGAAAATAGGTGATGGCAGAGTTACGCTTTAAAAAACCTCGCCCTCCCCCTCTCGCACGGGGATAGTTGATAAAACTTCCGCTTAAAAATTTTCATTGAGTGCCTGGCATATGCCGTGCATTGATTCGATGTGGATGCTTTATCGATGCGATGAAAAACATCGAGCAACCACATCAACTCTCTCATTATTTTTATTCAAGGAAATTATATGAAGAGCAGGAACTACGCCGGCCGCGCTGTTGCGATCGCGATTGCTGCGGTCACATTTCATCAGGTGGCGCTGGCGCAGCAGAAACCCGATGACGCGATTAAGAATCGACAAGCGACATTCAATGTAATCGCCGGCCATATTGGAAAAATAAAAACCAATCTCGACGGTGAATACAATCATGAGCAGGTGTTGAAATCAGTCACCGCGATCCAGGCCATCGCGAATGCTGACATTGCTTCATTGTTTATCGCCGGTACCGATAAAGGCACTGGTTACCACGAAACGCAGCTAAAGGCCGATGCGTTTAATCCAGACAACGCGAAAAAATTCAAAGATGCCGTCAACAATTTTGTCGAGCAATCGAATCAACTCGCCGTGATTGCCGCCATCGGCGACAAAGCCGCGGTGCAGGCGCAATTCGGCAAATTGCGTGGCACCTGCAAATCCTGCCACGATAATTTCCGTGTTGATACCACCGCAAAATAAAGTCGCACTTATTCCCCTCTCCCGCGGGAGAGGGGATAGCTTGAGCGAGATTTGAATTACGCTCGCAAGTGTTTATTGAAGAAAGTAATAGTTCGCTGCCATGCCAGTTTTGCCGCGGCTTCGTCATAGCGCGGTGTCGTGTCGTTATTGAAGCCATGTTGCACGCCGGGATAGATAAACGCTTCATAATGCACATGCGCCGCCTTCAGCGCCGTCTCATACGCAGGCCAGCCCGAGTTGATGCGCTCATCTTCGCCCGCGTAATGAATGAGCAGCGGCGCCTTGATATTAGGTACATCCTCAGCGGCGGGTTGCGCACCATAGAACGGCACTGCCGCCGCGAGATCTGCAATATGCGTGGCGAGAAAATTGGTGACGCCACCGCCATAACAAAAACCGGTTGCGCCGACTTTGCCATTGCCACCGGGTAACGTTTTCAAATATGCCACGGCGGCAAGGAAATCTTCGCGCGTTTTGGCTTGATCCAACTTTGGAAATAATTCACGTGCCTTATCTTCATCGCCGGGATAGCCACCGAGCGGAAATAATGCATCGGGCGCGAACGCAATAAAATTATCGAGCGCGAGTCGCCGCGCGATATCGGCAATGTGCGGATTGAGCCCTCTGTTTTCGTGAATCACCAGCACGGTCGGCAATTTGCCTGTTGTCTTCGCTGGTTTCACCAGATAGCCACGCACGGTGCCGTAACCCTGTGGCGACGGAATTTCGACGAAGCGCGCGTCAATGCGCTTATCGTCGGGTGCCACTTGCTCGGCCTCCGCGAAACGCGGACTCAATGCGCCCAACAAACCGACGGCGGTCACTCCACCTACGGCAAATTGCGCCGCACGATCGAGAAAGCCGCGACGACTCAGCTGCCCGTGTACGTACTGATCAAATAGCTTCAATAGTTGCGGATCGAAATCCTTGGTGGTTTGTCTCGTCATGATGTGCTCTCGAATTTATTTCGCGCGACCGGTAAACCCGGATGTCTGCGTCGCGATTTTATAAGCGGCGCCACGACCGACTACGTACAGCATTTTTTTATCGTTGCCAGCGAATGCAAGATTCTGCGGCTTTTTCGGCAGCGGAATAATGCCAAGCGCGGCGCCTTCCTCACTGAATACCTCAATGCCGGCATTCGACGCCACATATACCCGACCGTCGTTGTCGATAGCGAGCCCATCGGCGCCACTATTCGGACCGTTTTCTCCCTGCTGCGTAAAACCCGCTAATTTCGCAAAATTTTTACGATTCTTTACGGTGCCATCACGCTGAATATCGAAGGCCAGCACATATTCGCCGAGGGTATTGGCAACGAATAAGGTCTTTTCATCGCGACTCAACTGAATGCCATTAGGACGCTCGATATCATCCGCGAATCGTTGTAGCTTGCCTGCCGGGCTAATGTAGTACACGGCAGGTTGTGCAGTGGGCGACGGCGGCTTGCCGTCACTACGCGGCGCGCTGTTGGTTTGCTGTTGTGCATTAATACCGGAATCGGTGAAATACACGCCGCCTTTCTTATCGACCACGAGATCATTCGGTCGGCCGAATACCTTACCTTCGAAATTATCGGCGAGCACGCGCGCGTGTTCAGGCGGATAAATAATACCGACCTTCGTTTCGAGCACTTGCACAGCGACCACGTCACCTTGCGGATTGAAACCGAGGCCGTTGGCGCCATTGCTATTTTCCAGAAAGGTTGACGTGCTGCCATCCGCGGCAATTTTGGTAATTCGATTCGCCTGCGTCTCGGTAAAAACGAATTCGCCGTTCGGTAATGCCAGTGGCCCTTCGGTGCCAGTAAAGCCATCTTTAATCAATTCGATGTGCGTTCCCGCTGTCACTACGCCAGGAATCGCCGGCGTCAGCGCATCTTCCGCGCCGGCTGAACCAATCGCGACCGCACTCAGAATCGCGCTAGCCAGCTGACAATATTTCCATTTATTCTTGTACGCATGATGGTGCTCTGACACAGCAAATGCTCCTCGTTAGATTTCAATAAACGTATGCCACCGGGACCGTGGCGTATTTAAGAACCTGGATTGGTCAAGACCGATAACCGGCTAATGCCAGCGCGCTCGATCGATGCCATTACTTTCGCCACCGCACCGTAGGGCACCGTATCATCCGCCTGCAGATTCAACGTCAGTTCGGCATTTTCGCCTTTGAGCGCGCGCAGTTGCGGCTCGACAGATGCTTGAGTGATCAATTCGCGATTCAGATAAACCTGACCCTGCGCATCGAGACTGATCGTCACTGCTTTAATATCGCTGGGTGGTGCCGTCGCCGCAGTCTTCGGTAAATTCACATGTACTGCATTGCTGAGCGCTGGCGCGGTGACAATAAAGGCCACCAGCAATACCAACATCACATCGACCAGCGGCGTGATATTGATTTCGCTCAACACGCCATCGCTTTCACTGAAATTATTGAAGGCCATTACGCAGGTACCTCCGCACCGGTAAACCCGGATTTATTAACTTCTTTAATCACAGCCGATTTTGGTTTCGCTGCCGGCTGCAAACGGAATTGGCTGCGTTGCGCAAGATTGACGAGTTCGGTGGCGAAATCCTCAAGATCGGCACCGATCGATTTAAGCCCGCGAATGAAATAGTTGTAAGCGAGTACCGCCGGTACTGCGACTGCGATGCCGATGCCGGTCGCCACCAGCGCATCGCCGATCGGACCTGCTACCACATCGAGACTGGCCGAGCCGCGCTGACCAATATCGTGCAGCGCGTGCATGATGCCCCACACCGTGCCGAACAAACCGACGAAGGGCGCGGTGCTGCCAATACTCGCGAGAATGGCGAGACCGCTATCGAGTTGATGACGTTCGCGTTGTAGTTGCTGGCGCAAATAACGTTCGAGCACATCCTGACGCTCGCCACTGTGTTCGAGATCGGTCGCAATTTCCGCTTCGCGCAATGCGCCAAATCCCACCTGTGCTAACCGACTCGCCGGCCCTTCACCTTCTCTCACACCGACAGCACTATTCAAATCCGGCGCACTCCAGAACGCACGTTGATAGCGGCGATTGGCGGATTTAACGCGCGTTTGTTGTACCGCTTTAATAATGAGAAGTAACCATGTCGCGATCGAAAATAATCCGAGCAACCACAGTGTGCCGTTGTGAATAAGAGCTGTTGAATCGCTAAACATAATTTCTACCTCTACTCATTTCGCTACAGAACTATTTATAAACCGCGACACGTACGTTCAACCAGTGCGACAACACGTTCAACGCTGGATTAACTCGCACTGTCGATATTGAACTCGATCGGAAAACTAACCCAACCTTCAATCGGTTGTTCGCCACGTTTGGCAGGCACGAATTTCCATTTCTGCACAGCGGCTAGCGCGGCATCATCCAATATTTTCTTGCCGCTACTTTTTTCGAGCGCGATGGTGCCCGGCCGCCCATCGGGCTGCACCAGCACGCGCAATTGCACGGTGCCATGCCAACCCTGCCGCAGTGCGATCGCCGGATATTCAGGAGTTGGATTATTCAGATAACCTGCATCGGCGCGCGCTGCAGTGATTTTTTCTTCAACCACGGGTGCCGGTGTCGGCGGTGGGCCCTCCTGCACGGCAACCACGTTATCGGTCGGCGTAATATTTTGCGGTACAACCTTTTGCACGACCGGCAGCTGCGGCGCTTTCACGACCTTCTGCACCTTGGGCGGTTCGATTTTCGGCGGTGGGGGCGGCGGTGGCGGCGTTACGAATGCCACTTCAACCGGAGCCGGTTTTGGTGGCGCAATTAATTCGCCCGATGGTAAATGCGCAAGCGTCCACGCCGCGACAAGATGAATACCCACCGCGGCGATTGCGGCGAACGCGAATTCCCCGTAGTTACGCTGCGGCAACGTGTTGTTGTGCGCCGACAGATAATCCGCAGGAACAATATTCGGAACTTCAATTTTTGATGCAGGTACCAGTGCGAGTCTGCTCTTGCGTTCAACTTTGCTATCGCGCTGCGTTTGATTTTTCCGCACGAGACGACGTTGACGACGCGCATCGTGTTCCAATGCGTCATGCCAGGAATATTGCAAACCCATCGCGCTTCCCCTCCAAAAATATTCGCACGTGCTTCGACAACAGGACTAGCTAGAGCAGATGGCGTACCAATTATTTCAACTGGCTAATTCGCAAGGTTTTTTGGCGTTTCATTACCAACATGACGAACGCGAATGTTGCGACAAAAACAACTGTTAAGTAGTGACTGCTGCTCAGCAGTCACTTATTGCGCCTACAAAATCAGCTTATTTTGCCGCGGATTTCGGTGCTGGCGGCTCAATCTTGGTTAGCGCTCCGCCTTCTTCTTCATAATTTTGTACACCAATCGCGCCTGCCACCTTAATGCCCTTGCTGTTAAGAAAATCTGCTGCAGCACCGGCGCGCCCCGCGTGGTTAGATACAGTAACGATGGTTCTATCCTTCGAAATATAAGCCAGATTATTTTCAAGCTCAGAAGCCTGAATATTCAGATACACCGGAAAGCCACCGATTTTGCTGATTTCGTCGGGCCTACGTACATCAATCACTAAAAGCTTCTCCGGCTTCGCCAACAGCGCGTCGATTTGCGCGCGCTTTAGTTTTGGCGTCTTCCATTTATATTCTTGCGCGGCGGGTACCGGAGCGGCCGATGCAGTCTGCGCGAAAGAGCCGGTGGCCGCCGCCAACGACAACAGCATGACGCTCACGGCACGAATGGTGAATTTTTTTCTCAACATATTTTTTCTCTCTCAAAGAATGATGACTTGCACGCAAGCCGACAGCTGAGTCGGTCAGCAGTTAATGTGCCAATAAAATTTCGCGATTTTAGGATTTAGAAACGGAATGATGCTCGAATAGTCCACGATCAGAAAACATTGCGTGTGCTACGCGCCAACCTGCACCTTTGAGTTTTATTTTTAAAATTCGGCTTATGGTTATTCCATCAAAAGGAATAACCTTGTAATTATTTCGTATTTTTGAGGATTTTAGAGTGGTGTTAGCTTTGCTTTCATTAATCAAGCTCTGCTTAGGAATGACAATGAGCGAAGTTATCGATCCATCATTTGATACGCGCCATCTTGGCTTCGGAAAAATAGCGGCCAGAGAATCCGCGGAAATCGTTTCGTTCGACAATCCCGCCGCTTATTCACGCAGCATTCGCGCCACCGCGTTGGTATTTGAAGATCCGCTTTCCCAAGCACTCTACGAACGTCTGCAACGCCTCGCACCCAGCATCGCGAACGTATTGATTATCGGCGAGACTGGCACCGGCAAAGAGCTGGTGGCGCGCCAGCTGCATAAGCTCAGTAAGCGCAGCAATGGGCCATTCATTGCCGTCAACTGCGCCGCGTTACCCGAGCAATTGGTGGAAAGCGAATTGTTCGGCCACGAAAAAGGCGCCTTCACCGGTGCCGTGGTGCAAAAAAAAGGTTGGTTCGAAGTCGCCAACGGCGGCACGTTATTTCTGGATGAAATCGGCGATTTGCCGCCGGCAACGCAAGTGAAGCTATTACGTGTGTTGCAGGAACGTGAATTAAGCCGTGTCGGTGGGCGCGTTTCGATTCCTATCGATATTCGGCTGGTGGCGGCAACCAATGTGAATTTGCAGGAGGCGGTACGTACCGGCAGATTTCGTGAAGACTTGTATTACCGCTTGAACGTTGCGCAATTGCATTTACCGCCACTGCGCAAACGCATCGGCGATATTCTCCCGTTGGCGTTGCATTTCGTTGAAATATATAAAGACCACCTTGGCCTTGAGCACGCCGAAATAACCGACTCGGCGCGCCGTGCACTGGCGAGTTATCCATGGCCAGGAAATATTCGTGAACTCGAAAATGTCATTCATCACGCCATGCTTGTCATGCGTAACGGTCGCATCGATACGCAGGATTTGCATTTGGCGAGATTTTCTATTCATGAATCCGAAACTGATGAAAATGTTGCGCCCGATATTTCGAATTCGCACGCTCAGCTGGAACAGGCGCTGCTGAAAATATTCGATGGCAATGGGAAAAATATTTTCGCCGACATCGAATCCCGCGTTGTGCAGTGCGCGTATGAATACTGCCAGCGCAATCAATTGCAGACGGCGAGATTGCTCGGCATTAGTCGCAATATTTTGCGGCATCGTTTGAAGCTGTACGGCATGTTGTGATCGCACGCTAAAAATCGTACAGAGGGCAATTGCGGAATAACGTTAGCGACAAAAAGTATTTCCGCCGGCATGCGTCAATCACTAACTTACAACACACCATTATGCGAACTGTCTTTTGATTTGACTGACTGGAGACAACGATGACCGCCGCTACCCAATCCGCCGCAGACAATACCGACGATTATTCCGACATCGGCCTCGACGCAGCCGCGCATAAAATCCTTGAGCGCGTGCGCAATGCCGCAGCAGCGGAGAACAAGGGCTATGCGGGCGGTGTGTCGCCGACTGAAGCATGGGAGCTGTTCTCATCAGGAGCGGCGTTGATTGTCGATGTACGCACCAACGAAGAACGAAAATTCGTTGGCCATGTGGCCGATACGCTGCATGTGCCGTGGGCTACCGGCACCGCGATGACACGCAACCCACGCTTCGTGCGCGAGTTGGAAAACAAAGTGAAGAAAGATCAGATCGTCCTGTTTTTGTGCCGCAGTGGAAAACGCTCCACCGAGGCGGCGATTGCAGCGACCAAAGCGGGCTTTGTTAACGCCTTCAATATTCTTGAGGGCTTCGAAGGCGATATTGACGCGCAACAGCAACGTGGCCATCTCGGTGGTTGGCGCTCGCATGCCCTGCCCTGGATTCAGGATTAATCGAATTCAGGATCGCACCACCAACCCCTACCACCACACTCTTGCGAAATATTCGTTATGTCGTTATCGGAAAATATTCGTACCTCAGCGACTATCGGACAACACCGATACTGGGATCTCAATGCCATCGTGGCCGGTTTGCGCGCGCAACGCGAGCGCTGGCGGCAGCAGCATAATCGCGATCCGGAATTCGGCGGTCGCGAGCTACCGTCGCGCGAAGCGCTGCGCGATATCGCAACGGCATTGTGCGGCGCGCTGTTTCCGATGCGGCTAGGTCCACTCGATCTGCGACAGGAAACCGAAGATTTTTATATCGGGCACACGCTCGATACCGCATTGCATTCCTTACTTGAGCAGGTGGGTTTGGAACTGCGCTACGAATCGCGCAGCAATCCTGGTACGGATGGTGAAATCGATTCTCACGCTATCGAAATAGTCCGTCGTTTTGCGAATGAGTTGACGGCGATTCGCGGGCGTCTCGATACCGATATTCAAGCCGCTTATCGCGGCGATCCTGCGGCTAGAAGTGTCGATGAAGTTTTACTGTGTTATCCCGGTATTTTTGCGATCACGCATCATCGAATTGCACACACGCTGTATCGGTTGGGCACGCCGCTGCTGGCACGCATTATCGCGGAGCGCGCGCATGCCGAGACCGGTATCGATATTCATCCCGGTGCCGAAATCGGCGACGGATTTTTTATCGATCATGGCACCGGCGTCGTCATCGGCGAAACAGCGGTCATCGGTCAGCGTGTACGTCTGTATCAAGCGGTGACGCTCGGTGCTAAACGTTTTCAAACCGACGCCGTCGGCAATTTGCAAAAGGGACAGCCGCGTCACCCCATTGTCGAAGATGACGTGGTGATTTACGCCGGTGCAACGATATTGGGTCGCATCACTATTGGTCGGGGATCGGTGATTGGCGGCAATGTGTGGCTGACTCGCAGCATTCCACCTGGCAGTTACATTACGCAGGCCAATTCACAATCCGCCCTGCATGAACAATTCGAAGTAGCCAATCAAGAATCGATAAATCATGACTGAACTATGTGGTCGATTCGGCGGCGTGATCCGTCGTTCTCGCGAGGAAAAGGGCTGGTCGCAAGAAACGCTTGCAGACCGCGCCAGCTTGAATCGCTCCTACGTCGGTGAAATTGAGCGAGGCGCTACCACGCCGTCGCTGGTAACCATTTCGAAACTAGCTTTTGCGCTCGGCGTATCAATGTCCGCACTGGTTGCACATTGCGAGCAACTGACCGCATCGACAAATCGTTAAATGGGTTATTGATGGCTATAGACGGTTGACGCTAATACGCGCGCCGTAAGATCGTGTTTATGTTTTATGGAAATGCGCTGCAGAAAAAATTGTAGCAATAGAGTGACAGAAATACATTTGCCACGATCGGGAGTTAATTCATGGCCGAAATTCAAGATGCGCAGCTGGCGCTAGGCGACAACGCTGCTCGTCAATTAGCCAACGCGACAAAAACAGTACCGCAACTTTCCACCATTTCTCCACGCTGGCTCGTGCATTTACTGCAGTGGCTGCCTGTGGAGGCCGGTATCTATCGCGTTAACAAAGTAAAAAATCCGACCGAAGTGACCGTCGCCTGCACACAGCGCGACGAAGCCGATCTACCGCAAACATTTGTCGATTACGAAGAACAACCGCACGAATATTTTTTGAATGCAGTCACCACCGTGCTGGATGTGCATACGCGCATATCCGATTTGTACAGCAGCCCGCACGATCAGATCAAAGAACAACTGCGCCTCACAATTGAAACCATCAAGGAGCGTCAGGAAAGCGAGTTAATCAATAATGCCGAATATGGATTGCTATCGGCCGTCGATGATTCCCAGCGCATATCGACATTGACCGGCGCGCCGACACCTGACGATCTTGATGATTTGATTTCCAAAGTGTGGAAAGAACCGGGATTTTTTCTGACGCACCCACTGGCCATTGCAGCATTCGGGCGCGAATGCACGCGCCGTGGTGTACCGCCGCCCACCGTCAGCTTGTTCGGATCGCAATTTCTAACATGGCGTGGATTGCCATTAATTCCATCGGACAAAGTGCCGATTGAAGATGGCAAAACCAAAATTCTATTGCTGCGCGTCGGCGACAAGCGTCAAGGTGTGGTGGGTTTATTTCAACCGGGTCTCGCCGGCGAACAGAGCCCAGGATTATCCGTGCGCTTCATGGGCATCGGCCGCAACGCCATTGCGTCATATTTGATTTCACTGTACTGCTCACTCGCCGTATTAACCGAGGATGCACTCGCAGTGCTCGAAGATGTTGAGATCGGTAAATACCATGAATACCCCGACACGTACCGGTAATGGTATCGATGCATTGGTCGCGTCAATGAGCAGTGGTTTGCCCGATGAAGGCATACTCAATCGACTGGCGAACGAATTTTTCGCAGCGCTGCCAGGCAACTTCGCAACTGCGCAGCCACAACCCGCTGCTAACCAATTGGCGGTTTCGAAACCAGCATTCAACTTGGAGCCTCATGCAGCAACAGGTAACGGCTTACCCGACGCTGCCTTACAAGCAACCGCCGGTACGGGCAAGCCGGGCCATGTGATGCTCGGTATTCCCCAGGCGTACGCGGCTGCGTTGCCCGATGTTAAGGCGCCGAAAATTGTTGATGCGCCAGAAAATGTATCCGCATTGTTAGCGACGGCGCCGGTGTTCCCCCTGTCTTCGCCGTATTATTTTCTCGGCGAAGCGAGTGCGTATCAAAATATTGCGCCGTTGGAGTTAACCGATACCGCATCGATTACCAATCAGGATCGAGTCATCGCGCAGTCATTTGGATTGCCGGGCGCCGAAGAACTCAAAGCGCTGCTCGCGACGATCGATACCAAACCAGCCGGTGCACCCGCCATAAAAAGCGCTGTCCCAACCAATAACGATGGCTGGTTTTATTTTGTCGATGCGCTGCATACGCGCAACGACACCACCAACACGCTGCCGATCGGCGCGCATCCGGCATTTGATGTCAACGCGGTGCGTCGCGATTTTCCGATCTTGCAAGAGCGCGTCAACGGCCGCCAGTTGATCTGGTTCGATAATGCCGCGACCACACATAAACCGCAGGCGGTGATCGATCGGCTCGCTTATTTTTACGCGCACGAAAATTCGAATATTCATCGCGCCGCTCATGAGCTTGCGGCACGCGCCACCGATGCTTATGAAGCTGCACGCAAGAAAGTCGCTGGGTTTCTCGGTGCCAGCTCTGCGGAAGAAATTATTTTTGTGCGCGGTGCAACTGAAGCAATCAATCTCGTCGCCAAAACCTGGGGCGAGCAACACCTGCAGGCCGGCGATGAAATAATCGTTTCGCAACTCGAGCACCACGCCAACATCGTGCCTTGGCAGCAGCTCGCGGCAAAAACCGGCGCGAAAATTCGCGTGATCCCTGTCGATAATAGTGGGCAACTTATTCTTGAGGAATATCATCGCCTGCTAAACGCAAACACCAAGCTTGTAGCGGTGACGCAGGTATCGAACGCGCTCGGTACGGTCACACCTGTGAAAGAAATAATCTATGCCGCACATCGCAATGGCAGCTGCGTTTTGATCGATGGCGCGCAAGCCGTTTCGCACATGCGTGTCAATGTGCAGGAACTCGATGCCGATTTTTATGTATTTTCCGGACACAAAATATTTGGGCCAACGGGTATCGGTGTGGTCTACGGTAAAAAGAAAATCCTCGACACGATGCCGCCATGGCAAGGTGGCGGCAACATGATCGAAGATGTCACGTTCGAACACACTCGCTATCAACCGGCTCCCGCGCGTTTTGAGGCGGGCACCGGCAATATCGCGGATGCAGTCGGGCTGGGCGCGGCGATCGATTATGTCGAGCGTATCGGTATGGAAAATATCGCGCGCTATGAGCACGATCTGCTCATGTATGCCACGCACGGATTGCAAACCGTGCCCGGATTGCGTTTGATCGGTACCGCGAAAGAGAAAGCCAGTGTGATTTCGTTTGTGCTCGATGGCCATACAACCGAAGGCGTGGGCAAAGCGTTGAATCACGAAGGCATCGCCGTGCGTTCGGGACACCATTGCGCACAACCCATCCTACGTCGCTTCGGTGTCGAAACTAGCGTGCGACCCTCGCTCGCGTTCTACAACACCTGCCAGGAAATCGATGTGCTAATCGCCACGTTGCATCGACTGCAAGCGAACTACCGACGCGGGCGCTGATAAGCGGTTTACTAAAATGCACGTGGCTGCGTCACGTGCTCCCATAAATCAGCTATCGATCTGCTCGTTATCTGCCGATCAGGCCGGCACGCTCGGTGCGAACCGTTTTCATAAGCGGTAATTACGGCCTAATCGAAACTGGCTCACCTCGATCTGCGCAGCAGTACTTTCGATTTTTTAGCCATTCCTCCGCTGCACATCTTGTGATGTGTCGCACATTCTCCTTCAAGCAATACCGCCGATAGAGCCTGCAATTTTTCTGTTAAGCGCGACGATTGCCCTTCCTTTAAGCCAATGAAGATGGAAAGATAGTTAAAATTTTAGTATTTTGAAATTCGATGAGTTAGTATGGCCCACCTTTTGCCGAGAACATGTAATGGCCCAACACTCCCCTGTAGCCCCCGCTATCCCGACCATCAATGCCTGCAACGAAGCCATTGGTCTGCTGATCAGCCGCTGTCTTAACCGCATCACCGATGGCTGCGCTGCTGCGATGACAGACCTCGACATCAGCAGCCAGCAGTACGGCGTGCTGCACGCCGTTTATCGTGGCCGCGCGTCGACACCTTCCGCGTTAGCGCGCCTGTGTTTCACCAACACCGCCGCGATTACCTACACGCTCGATATATTGGAAAAGAAAGGTTTGCTGATCAGAAACCGCAGCAGCACCGATCGACGCGTGATCGATCTCGAACTGACCGCCGCAGGCGAAGCGCTGATAAAGGACTGCATTCCGCGCGCTATCAATGCGCAAAATCAGGTGCTCAAACCGCTGAGCGAGGCGGAATGCGAAACGTTGCGCTCGCTGTTACGACGCATCGCTGATCAGGATTGAAAGCAAATTCATCTCGGCTTAGTGCCCGCACATAACTCAATCTTCCGATCAGGAGATAAGCGTGAAAACAGAAGAAGCAACCCAGCAGGCGGCGCTTTATGCGCAGTTTGTCGCTCGCGTCAACGCGCTGGCCGCCAGCGACCCGCAATTCGGCGCGGCAATGCCGAGCCAGGACGTCAATGCGCTCAAGGTTCGTCCCGAGCTCGGTCTGGCGCAGATTATCGCCGCCTGTATCGAAGGCTATGCCGAGCGCCCGGCGCTGGCCGAGCGTGCCACCGAGCTGGTCGCCGATCCGGCCACCGGCCGCACCGTGCGCAATCAGCTGAAATATTTCGAGGCGGTGAGCTATCGCGAGCTGTGGGCGCGCGTGCGTGCGCTCGCCAATGTCTGGTATCACGACAAAGCGAAGCCGCTCGTAGCGAATGACTTGATCTGCATCCTCGCGTTCGCCGGCACCGACTTCGCCACTGTCGATCTCGCCGCGTTGCACAACGGCGCGGTGGTGGTGCCGCTGCAG